>Ga0066378_10000059_pt1 | contig 42595 bp, 28 predicted proteins | sample Knorr_S23_td_DCM_FD_70947 | JGI IMG/M metagenome (GOLD analysis project Ga0066378, IMG submission 70947) | Marine microbial communities from Southern Atlantic Ocean transect - Knorr_S23_td_DCM_ad_71m_LV_A | ecosystem: Environmental > Aquatic > Marine > Oceanic | place: Southern Atlantic ocean...
CTAGTTCACCTTCAGCCTCGCTTGTGCTCCTAAGTGAGAGAAGCTTCCATATCAGACTAAGCTGATCCTCGGCTGATAATGCCTGGAATGAGTTCACCACCGTTTCAAACTGTGTCATGTGTCAATTGCACAGGCCTTTTTCATATCCACTACATGGACCTGAGCGTAGAGTTTTTGCAGCGTTAATTCACAATCACCAAAGGATTACTTGACCTCTAGATCAGGTAACTGTTGCTTTAATTTTTCAACTCCTTCAGAGCTTATTTGAGTACCCTGCAACTTCAGTGACCGTAGATTTGTCATCTTTGACAATTTTTTAAGACCGTCATCGGTTAATTGAGGAAGGGCCAAAAGACTAAGCTCTTCTAATTTAGAGAGCTTTGCTATTTCTTCAAGTCCAATATCGGTGATGTTTGATCCAACAATTGTAAGCCCCATGAGCCCGTCGATTTTGGCGATCTGCTGCAGCCCAGCATCCGTAATGTCCGTCTTAACCAAAAGTAGAGATTTGACGCTTGAAAGATTCCCCACGTATTTAAGACCTGTATCATTTAATTGAGAGAGGAAGGTTAATGAAACGATATCGTTTAGATCGTCCCGGCTTAACTCTCCAGTTTCTTTAAAAATGCTACTGCGAATGGCTCTCTCTACTAGAACATTTTGGGGATTTGGCTCTGAGACCCAGCCCTGCTTAGAGCCTTCCTCTGATTCCTGATTGGCTGGTTCTGTCGCAGGTTCAACGGAAGTTTTAATTTCACCTAAGGGGGTATCACCAAGGGTCACTTCTACCATTTCGTCAGGACTTGAGTTTGCCCCGCTCGACTGGTCTGCATCAGAACCCTCCACAAATAAATCGCGGACGTTTTCAGCTGAGTTAGACTTGACCCAATCTAACATTTCACGTTTCTCGTCTTCAGAGAAATCATGCCGCGAGTTGGTGCTGGAAACGATTCCAATTGGCACCAAATTTTCATTTTCGTTTAGATGATGAATTAATACGACCCCTTCCTTTGCATAACTCTCAGGCGTAGAAAAAGTCATATGTATTTCCTCGCCAACGATTTCACAGATTCCCGCAGCTTGTTGTGCGAAAGTATTACCGGATATATCTTCGAAAAGGTTTTGGAATAGTTCGACGAAGTGCCCCCGTTGATCTATTGCGAGCTTGAACATCGTTCCGTCGTTATCTTTTCGTGTGTAGACACCTGTAATGCTTTGTAATGTTAATGATGCTTGAGTCCCCCCTTTAGATACTGCTTCATCATCGCTGATTTCTTGGACTGTGCCGGATTGACTTGATTTGCTTTCAGGCGAGCCAGAGTTTTCTTGGGTGGTGCACCCAGTCAGTAAGAATAAAAGCAGCAATGATTTTTTCTTCATTTGATCTTTTCCAGTAATTTAGATAGTCCGATATGGGTCTGAACCGTAGCTAACAGACAGGACGTTTGCCTTTTAACCCAACTCAATACCGTTTCTAGTTATTAATACAAGATGCGGTTTGGTTTATATATGGGCGCATCAATAATAGAACATTCTTAAATTCGCAACCAAAGCATCACAGGCTTATCAGACCTATTCTACATGAGCGAAGACGTACATTTGTCTCTCACTAGGAAAGGTACAAAACAAAAATGAAAGGGGCGCGAATTCCCATCAGTTAGCTAGCAGTGGAAGACGTTGGATCTACTAAAGACTCTTGAGCATTGTGGATACCGCGAACTAATTTAAGAGCTAATAAACAGAGGGGTATATGAATTAGGAAGCCGGCCATACTTAACTTGGTACCCATTATCAATTCGTCGATAGAGTTTTCCAACGTGAGTACCCTGCCAATGAGGGCTCCATAGACACTACTTAAGAGCCAGAGACACCACCACGAATTCACAATTTTCGTCGAGCTTGACTTAGACCATTCGGCACCCACGTGACTAGCTTGCCAAAGTTCTTTCATTGCCTGAAAAGGTCGGACAAGGTTTAGAATAGGTATAAAGAACCACCCAAAAGCCCACCCCGGTGTATACGTAAGTCTTTGTATTCCGAAGGCACGTAAATTCTTATGGGCTCTCACAATCCAAAATCCAAGACTAATTGCATTAACGAGCCAGAGCAAAAGAGCAGCTGCGCTAATTGATGTCACTCTGGCGGCATTTGCTATAAAATCGGCCTGCGTAACCTGCATACCGGCACGCGTACGATTTAGTAGTTCCAGTTGGCTATACGTAGCTAATGTTTCCGCTATTGATGCTACGATTCCAAACAGTAACAAGACCGTGATAATTGCAGTTAGAGCCCCTAAGCTTTTATATTCATACAAATGGTCCAGAGATGAATTGACCGTAGAAGTTGACTCTAGTGGAGGTTGATATGGGTTACTCATAGGTTTTGAAAAAGCCCCTTCATGCTGTTTTAGTATTCGTGTTCACTGTATTAACTGATGCCACACCAAGTCCTATTAGGCGCAGATACACAAAGGGTTTAGCAGATTTTTTTCACAAGTGTTCACTATACCGCAGCTAAGGACTCCAAAATGCCATCCCAAAGCTGGAGCCGACTTTCCAAAGTAGATTTCGCAGCCCGACCGGCTGCATCCCATTTCCGCTCATCGACCCCACAAAGCAGACACAGTAATTCCTCTCCCATCGGTCCATGCTGCTCATCGTCTATTTCGATATGCCGTTGGAGATAATATTCAAAGAGCTCATATCGATTGGATTGATCTTGATTCAGTTGGTTTATCAAACCACGAAACAAGTCGGGAATCAAATCTTCTCGCCCGAACAAGAAAATGGCCGCCAGCTCTTCCAGATTGGACTGGTGAATCGACTCGAATGTGTTACGGACAAAACTACAGATATGACTCGGAAACTTACGCGAATCAAGAATTTCGTTCAAATCTTTGTTGGCCTCAACACCGAGTATGAGCATGTCAATTTCTTTGGTCGACGCGCCCGCCTGTACCATCGCCATTCGATACATCTCATAGTGACTTAGGAATTGTCCTGTCGGCCCTACATCTGACTCTTCAGCTAATACGATCTCATTTATCAAACGAACGGCCAGAGGATATTGTTTTTCCGGACGCCATGGTACCTCACAACCACAAAATCTATGCTGCAAAGACTTCAATAATGACATGAAGTCCCATACCGCAAAGACGTGCTGAGTCATGAAGTTTCTAACGTGAATAGGCGTTTTGATATGTTCGTAGATCGGATGATTAAGGAGTTTTTCTCTTTGGGGTGCTAACAAAGTTTTTATTCTAAGCAGGTTGGGATGCACGGTATCTGCCCCTTTTATTTCGTTGACTCGTTAAGACTTATTCATATTTTGGCGTGATGGGTAAAATTCGAAAAGCAGTAACAGTCGCCAATTTAACCATTTATGCCGAAGAAAATCAGATGCTAATGGCTGGGTTTCTCACTACCATCCAAAGTAGCTTTGACAGCAAGAGTCGATAGTCTCTCATGTCAGTGTTTGGGCACCGGTAAATATTAGTCGAACGTGTCTAAGCGATTTCACAATCTCTACTTTTACGCCTTCGGCTAACTCGTCCCACTGCTCAATCATCAACGCAACAACCTGACTTAGCGATATTTTTGCACTCACCAGAGCCCCACCGTTCGAGTCCCTCATCACCGGCGGCATGTTTTGCACAGGAAGTCTTAGATTCAATGTGAGACTTTTGGTAACCTTGATTAAATCCTGTCCTTCATTGCACTAGCCTATCTGCAACAAATTTCAACAACATGATCCGATTCCAGAATTCAATTCTTTGTTCACTTTGCATTCTCTCCACATCGCTTGTGGCAGCCGAGCCTGAGCAAGGAGACGTTATTAAGTTACCGCTTGGAAAACGTACTTCCTTAGAAGTTGTATACATACCTGCCGGCAAATTCATGATGGGCAGTACTGCCGAAGAAAAAGCATGGGCGACAGGAATCGAAGGCGGTGCTCAACCAGGTACCGATCGCGAACAGTTTGAAGGAGAACCTCGTGAAGTATCCGTAACAGAGGGATTTTGGATGGGACGTACCGAAGTTACGCGTGGGCAGTTCAGCCGGTTTTGCGAAGAAACGGGTTATGTAACAGATGCTGAGAAACCTAACGGTTGGACGCAGGTGTTTAACCACGACTGGGATCGTTATAACTACACTGACAAAGTCATCCATCCATGGGAGAAACGCGATGACAAGAGCTGGCGTGATCCTCACTTTGGCATTCCGATGAAGGATACATATCCTGTTGTATGCATCAGCTATCAGGACATGAAGGCATTTTGCGAATGGCTCACTCAACGGGAGAACAAAGCGGGTCGACTCCCCGAGGGACTTGAGTACCGACTGCCTACTGAAGCTGAATGGGCATACGCTTGCCGCGGTGGAAGCAAAGAAAGTCATTACTTCTGGTGGGGCAATGACATCATGGAAGGCAAAGAACGATTCAATATTTCGTCCGTTGATTTCCTGCCAGGTCGCGATACGATCTGGCCACTATCGAATGTGCCATGGAGTGACGGCTATGCATACATGTCGCCAGTGGATCACTATGGCAAAAAGGGACGCAATGGGTTTGGACTGGCTGACATGTGCGGAAACGTTTGGGAGTTTACACTCGACCACTTCGACCCAACTGGCGGGCATCAAGCCATGCACTTTTTAGATGCCGATGCTAAAACGGTTAGCAGGCCGGTTTGCCGCGGAGGAAACTATTTTGATGTACCAGGCAATGCACGCTGCGCAGTACGATTAGGGATCATGAATGTTACATATTCAGATTCCCGGGACGGCTTCCGCATCTGCCTTGGAACGCCGAGAAAAACGATACCCGTGTCACGATAACCCCTGGGAAATCAGGCTAACTGAAAGGTGTTGATCGATGAGGCATAAAACCAAGCAAAGAATCCATTTCATTTGCCTATCTCGAGAGTAGAATAAAGTGGCTACTTTTGGGATTTAAGATATGAATACATCGATTAACCGCCGGCATATTCTTCGCGGAGCAGGATCCATGATCGCGCTGCCTGCATTGGAATCATTCGGTTTTCGCCGCTTCGCGTCAGCTGCCTCAACCGCTCCCATCGCCCCGTCCAAACGCTGCGTTTTTCTCAGCATTGGCTTCGGCGTGACCAAAGAGACCTGGTTTCCTGATCAAGCCACTACCGGCAGTGAATACCAACTCTCAGAGGGCCTCTCGCCGCTGACCCGGCATCAGTCCGATATCACCGTGGTGCAGGGATGCTCGAATCAGTTCTCTAATGAAGCTCACTGGGGAAGCACTTTCTGGCTCACCGGAGCCAATCGCTATTCTGTTGCTGGTCAGAACATGTCGAACAGTATCTCGGCTGACCAGGTTGTCGCCAGAAATTTGGGACAGGACACTCGCTTCTCTTCAATTCAACTCAACGGCTCCAGTCTGGAAGGACACGGTCCCGGTCTCTCCATGGCATGGGATCAACGAGGTAAACCAATCGCCGGCCAAGACGACCCGGTTCAGGTTTTTCATAAGCTCTTCTCGCCAGATAACATGCCGCTGGAACAACGTCAGGCTGCGATTGCCGAGAACCGCAGCGTACTGGATGCTGTGGTCACCCAGGCTAAACGCGTACAACGTGGTCTGACCAAAACCGACACCGACAAGCTCGACGAATACTTCCAGGGCATCCGGGACATCGAGACGCGCCTCCAGAAAGAAGAAGCCTGGCTCGAAATCCCCAAGGCTAAGCCTCCTCTCGAACAACCAGAGGAAGGTCTGAAGGGAGTCGCCGAAATTGAAATCATGCAGGATCTCATCGTGGCCGCGTTGCAAACGGACAGCACTCGTGTGTTGAGCTATCGCATGCCGGGCCAGAGCCTCCTGCAGAGTCTCAATCTCAAACCCAGTGCACACAATGTAAGCCATTACTCACCCGGCGAACGTATGGAAGCATCTAAAGTTCGTGACAAGACCCATAGCGAACTACTGGCACGTCTGATCGACAAACTTAAAGCCACGAAAGAAACTGACGGATCGAGCCTGTTTGATCACACCGCTGTAGCATTCGGTTCGAATATCAGCTCGATCCACTACCTTACCAACTGCCCGACCATCCTCACTGGTGGCGGAGCCAACCTGAAACTGGGGCAGCATCTCGTCCTGCAGAAAGACACGCCGCTGTGCAATGTATGGCTGACAATGCTACAGGGACTGGGCATCAACGCCGAGCGACACGGGGACAGCACTGGTGTCGTCAAGGAACTGCAGGCTTAGCCGTCGCGCACAGGATTTATCCGTCGAAATGGATGTCCTCAGAAGTGCTCTATTCGAACTCCTGAAACTCTTGCGATTTCCCAACTAAGTACCATGAAACCTTTCATCACTATAAGCTGCATCGCCGTTTTTTCACTTTCTTATCTAACACATGGTGCTCCACCTGAAGCACGCTTTCCAGAGAAGCATCGGACGTTTTTTAAGACTCACTGTCTCGCTTGTCACGACTCCGAGACGAAGGAAGGTAAAGTCGATCTGGAAAATCTGTCTTTCCGCATCACTTCTATCGAACAAGCAGAACTTTGGCAGAAAGTCCTAAACGCACTGAACTCCGGTGAAATGCCACCTGAAGATTCCGAACAACCAGATAACACCGAGAAGGCAGACTTCCTTGATGACCTCGCTCAGACCATGGTCACTGCACGACAGGCACTATCCGACTCCGGTGGCAATATCACAATACGAAGGCTTAATCGACGCGAGTATAGCAACAGCATCGAACAATTGACCGGTGTTAAAGTCGATGTCGGATCTCTTCCTATCGATGGTGGTTCGGGAACCTTCGATACTGTAGGGTCATCGCAGTTTATCTCCAGCGATCAGTTCGAGCAGTACCTCAAACTGGGACGTCAGGCAATCGATGAGGCCTTCGAGCGACATGCCGTTAGGAAAACGCCATCCAAAATCTTCCGGGTCGAGCCCGAGGACACTGTGAATGTACAGAGTCGTAAGAACATGAAGACGATGGCGGAAACCTACCAACGCTATCTGCTGTGGAAAGCCGAGGTTGATAAGGCCTCCCAAGCTCCCGAGAATCAACAGATCCTCGAGCAAATCCGTGAGAAGTATATGCTCGAGGATTTGACAGACAATCTCAGGCTCTATCAAAATGCCAATCTTCTGAAAGGGAGCCCCGACGCCAAGAAGTTTGGTTTCAGAGATGCCAACGCGGCCTCTTTTTCTTTTCAGGGCGGGTACGATCGCACTTACGCCTACATGAAACACTACCTCGAGTTGCCGCATAGCGATCAAGGCACTTACTTGAAACTCGCCTGGGCGATTCAACGCATTGATGTATTACCCAAACCAGAAGATATTCCACCGGGAACCTACAAGCTGCGGATTCGAGCTGGGACAGTGAAAGATTCCGACCCTTCCCGGCACTTTATCGAAATTGGTCATCCCCAGCGCGTCAATCAGGTACCGGCAGGCTTCTCAAGTAAGCCACTTGCCAGTCTCCAAATAACAGGAACTGTAGATAAGCCGGAGATCATCGAAACCACACTGGTAATAGGCTCGAATACGCCGCGTGAGTTCGGCATCCAGGAACGCCGGCCCGAGGGTAACCAAAAAGCTCTCAGCAGAGAATTCTACGCCTACAAACGCGAGAACGGGTACGGAACTCCACCCGCTATCTGGGTCGACTGGATCGAATTAGAAGGACCGATCACTGAAACTGCAGTGACAGAATCCCAGATCGTACGTGTCGAACCCGAAAACACGGCCAACGTAAAGAACTTAGAAATTATCAGAAGGCTCGAAGACACCTATAAGGAGAAATGGCTACCTTGGAAAGAAGGGGTCGACAAGGCAGCCGAAGCCGCTGAGAACCGGGAAATTGTGGCCGCCCTTCGTAAGGAGCATTCTGATTATGATTCCCATCCTACTCTCAAGTATCAAAAGGCGGGTCTCCTGAAGGGAGCACCCGATCCTCGCGACTATGGTGGCAGCGATCCAATCAATGCAGTTGCCGCCTTATACAGCCCATATCGGCGATATTACAGCTATATGAAGCACTACGCTGAGCTTCCTCACAACGATCGAGGGGCGTACCTAAAACTTTCACGGGGTATTCAACGCTTTGACGTTCGCCCCGATCCGAAAGACGTTCCTTCCGGCACCTACAAGCTCAGAATCCGGATCGGCGCGGTTAAAGGCTCTGATCCTTCTCGCCATTTCATCGAGATCGGTCACCCCCAAACACCAAACGGAACGTCACCCGGCTTCGCCAAACTGCTCAGCACACAAAAGGTATCTGGGACTATTGAAAACCCAGAGGTCATTGAGGTCAATATCGAAATCGGTGCAAGCACCCCGCGCGAATTCGGCATCCAGGAACGCCAGCCAAAGTCAGCAAAAATTCTCAGACAGGAGTTTGACCGCCATAAGCAGAAGAACGGTTATGGCACTCCACCGGCTATCTGGATTGACTGGATCGAACTAGAAGGGCCGATTACTGAGGCTGGGACGATAGAATCCACGATCGTACGCGTTGAACCCGAAAAAACGATCAATCCGGAAAACGAAAGAAGAATCTCAGATATCGAAGAACAACAGAAACGTTTCGGGCAATGGAAGAAAGAAGTCGATGAAGCCGCCAAGACTCCTGAAAATCAAGCGATCATTGCCGAAATTCGAAAAACGGATCGCCTGATCGATCACCCCAATCGATTTTACACTTTTGCTAATCTGCTCAAGGGGACTCCCGATCCTAAGGACTTCGGCTTCTTTGACGTGAACAAAGCCGCGGCGGCCGATCCTTCACGAAGCCGAAGTCTGGCTCTTCACAAGCACTACGTCAACTTGCCACATCGTGACAGCGGCACTTACCTGAAGCTTACTCACGGCACTGGTCGCGTCATCATTCCGGAGAAGCAAGAGGAGCTACCACCCGGCAGCTATTTAATGCGTGTGCGTGTCGGGGCTGTGAAAGGGACTCCTGAGGAACGACGTTATATTCAGGTTGGGCAGCCACAACGCGAAATCGAGAGTAGAAACTGGGGACTCGCAGGGCGCGCCATCAGCACTCATCAAGTCACCGGTACCATCGACAATCCTCAAACGATCGAAATTCCTCTGGAAATTACATCCGAAACCCCTCGGGAATTTGCGGTGCAGGAGAAGCAACCCAACAACGGAAATCTCAAAGCCTTGTGGGACGCGCACAACGAATGGATAAAGGAAAACGGCTACGGCCATCCGCCGGCCATCTGGATTGACTGGGTAGAATTAGAAGGCCCATTCGATCGATCGACAACGCTATCGCCGTTGCAGGAAATTCTCGTCAAATATGTAGATAACGTGAAGCTTGAGCAAGAAACGGCATCGGATAATCAGGAAGATGCTCGAGCTATTCTTACCGAGTTTGCCCACCGAGCGTTCCGAGATGTTGCTCCAGAAGCCGAATTCATAGATAGGCTCGTTGCGATCTATGTAACACGTCGCAACGTAGGAGATTCTTTCGAAGAGGCAATACGTACACCGCTCAGCGTCATTCTTGCATCGCCCGGATTTCTCTACCTGTTTGAACCTGGCGACGAGACCGACCGACGCCGACTCAATGATCGCGAACTGGCGGTGCGACTTTCCTATTTCCTCTGGAGCGGACCCCCGGATGCGGAATTACTCCAGCTCGCAGAACAGAACAAGCTGCATCTTCCCGAAGTACTTCGGCAGCAGGTTGATCGGCTGATTGCTGACCCACGTTCGGATGACTTCGTGGCTGGATTTGTCCATCAGTGGCTAGATATGGAACGACTTGATTTCTTTCAGTTCGACGTCAATCTTTATCGTGATTTCGATGAAAGCACCAGAGCAGCCACTCGGGAAGAAGTCTATCAGTCCTTCGCCCATCTGCTTCGCGACTCGAAAGAAGGGTCTCTAGGCAAGCTTCTGAAGAGCGACTACATATTTGCCAATGGCCTGCTCGCCACCTACTACGACCTCGAAGGAGTTAGTGGTGACGAGTTTCGCAAAATCAAGCTACCAGCCGATTCACCACGGGGAGGATTACTTGGCATGGCCGCTATTCACGCCATGGGCAGTGACGGCGTCGCTAGTAGTCCGGTCGAACGTGGAGCCTGGGTCTTGCGCCACTTGTTGAATGATCCTCCACCGCCAGCGCCGCCCAACGTCCCACAAATCTCGCGTCTTGAAGGGCAGACATTGACAACGCGGGAACGCCTTCTGGCACATCAGGAAGAAGCCCAGTGTGCAAGTTGCCACCGCAAAATTGATCCGATCGGATTTGGACTGGAGAACTTCAATGCTGCCGGTAAGTGGCGGACCGAGGACTCTTATCAAATGAAAGATGCGAGAGGGCGAGGGGTTGGCCAGCGTAAGACTTGGGCGATCGACGCCTCGGGAGCCTTTCACAACGGACCAAAATTCAGTGACTACTATCAGCTACGCGACCTTATTGCCAGCCGAGAACAAGACTTCGCTCGTGGCCTCACTGAAAACCTGGTCGAATACGCCTTAGGCCGTCCGTTTGGCTTCACCGACGAGAACCTCGCAAACGAAATTGTGACCTCCGCCAAAAGCAGGGAATTCGCTGTCAGCGAGTTCATTCATGCACTCGTTCAGAGCGCGGCCTTCCGGACAAAATGACATCATGCTGCAAGCTGGATTTCCCCGGAATTGTCTAACTAGCCAACTGGTTAAACGGTCAAATGTTTAAGTCGATAAATATCAAAACGTCTTTCCTTGCATGTTTTCCCGGCACTCTTTGCGATTCTGGTCAAATCGCTCCAACTGCTCCTGCAGCCATTTATCCGCTTCTGCGATAAGTTGTTTATCTCCAGCGGCTCGCTCGATACGCTTTTTATGCTGCTCAATTGCTCCTGCTTCGAATCGATCCAGCTCCGCAAACCGAGCCTTATAAACATCTTGCACGTCCTCTGCATCAATCTCTTCAAGATATTTATCCATGACGGCTTTGAGTTCTGCGGCCTTAGCGGGTAAGTCCCCAATCAGATTTTGTTGCTCATAGTAATCCGTGCCGACGTTAAAAAGCTTTTGTTCACCAGTCAGGTGATGCTCCATCAACTTATAGTCACCCAGTCGGATCACGGTCACTGGTGGCGCGAAGTAGCAGGGGTAGTGATAAACAAATCCTTCGACCGGTCGCTCCACTTTGGCATTATTCCCAAATTCAAACACGGGTCGCAGACTTCCACCATCTAGATCTTCCGGGAGAGCTTGTTCGTTACCTGCATAATCATGAAACGTCGGTAAGAGGTCCCATTGATTGATTGCGACATCACATTGCACTCCGGATCGAACGCCGGGACCTGCCACAACAAAAGGAACTCGCAAACCACCTTCGTACAGATTTGCTTTGCCACCACGCAGAGTCCCGTTGGGATTAAGACCGCCACCATTATCGGATGTAAAGATGATGAAGGTATTATCCTGCTGTCCTGTTTTCTTCACGGCAGCCATAATCGCTCCCAAACCCTGGTCCACCTCGTCCAACATCGCCGCATACTGCAGTCGCCAGTGGCTGATCTTGCGTGATTCTGAAATCTGATCCTCTGGTAAGTAGTCGTCATCCTCGAGATATTTCCCACGAGGTAATTTACGATACTTTTCGATCAGGTCTGGACGAGCTGCATGAGGAACATGGACTGCATAATGAGAAACCATCATGAAAAAGGGACGCTTGCCACCATACTCGTTAATAAACTCCAACGAACTCTTTTCCAGCGACGCCATGCGTTTCGGATTATCTGACGGCAATGACTCACGATTCTTCAAGCTAAGATACTCACCGTGGAAATTACCATTTGTTGAATTTCCATCCACTTCATCGGTTACGTCATAACCAATCGTATCCATCCTGTCTCCGCCCATGCCCTTACCAAAGTGAGCGGTAACATAGTCTGAATCTGCTGCTTTAACGACATCTGCCAGTGACAATTCGTCTTCCCACGACAGTTCCTTCTGCAGTGCCAATACATCATGAACAAAGGTGTATCCCAGTCGACCCGGCGTCTTACCAAATTGGATACTCTTTCGGGAAGGCGTGCAGGTCGGGGCCGGAGCATAAGCGTTCGAGAAAACCATGCCCCGCTGAGCAAGTTTCTCTAGATGAGGTGTTTGATTAAAATCGCTCGCCGAATCCGGATCACTGATCATCATTGGCACGGACGTATCCGCCCAACCGAGATCATCTATATAGACAATGATGAAATTTGGTCGGTCTTCCGCCTGAACGATAGGTGTTCCGAAAACAAAGAGAGTTGATATCAAAGTAAGGATAGATTTCATGATTCTCATCAAACGTATTTTAAATCCGTGCAAGCAAATTAGGTAAGTAAATCTGTGGTCACTCGTCCCGGTGACAGAGCGAATGGCCGACCAGTCCTATCATAAACATGAGTCTGCGGAGTGATACCCAACAGATGAAACATCGTCGCAGACAAATCCCAGGGCGCGATGGGATCGGATTGTGGAAATGCGGCATGCTGATCACTGGCCCCCACGACCACGCCCCGTTTGAATCCACCGCCTGCAACCAAAACAGAATAGACATCGGGCCAATGATCTCGCCCTGCATCTTTATTGATACGAGGGGTTCTTCCAAATTCCCCCAGCGCGATCACCATGGTGGAATCTAACATTCCACGGTTATCCAGATCGTTGATAAAAGCAGAAAGTCCCTGATCAAAGGGAGGCAGTAATTTATCTTTCATGGTGGGATAGTTCTTAGAGTGAGTATCCCATTCCTGTTGATTGGAGCGAGCCCAGTTGACGGTTACTAATGGAATTTCCGCTTCGACCAATCGCCGAGCCAGTAACATCGTTTGTCCAAACTTATGACGGCCGTATTGATCCCGAAGAGTACTCGACTCGCGTGCCAAGTCGAATGCCTGACGACTTCTACCTGAACCTAACAATCCAAATGCGCGCTGCTTCAAGTCCGACATTCCCTGAATCTCACCGCGACGATCCACCGCAGGTAATCGAGGCTCCAGCTTTGACAGCAGTTTGAATCGCTGGTCAAATCTGACTCCATTTACTTCTTGTGGGAGGGCGAGTTCATCCACTGCGAACTCTTCGCCGTTCGGATCCTGAGCAACTCGAAACGGTTCAAAGGCATGCCCTAAAAATCCTGCATTCTGACCTGCCATCGGCGGCCGATTCCCTTGATGCATCACAGGCCCCAGAACGGCGGCGCTGGGTACAGGACGATCGGTAGGTTTGAGATGAGCGACGGCGGCTCCGTATGTTGGAAAGTCCTCTCGCCGAGCCGGAGTATTTGTTCCAGGTAAGGGATGAGGGTGCCCGGTCAGTGCCGTATAGGAAGCAGAACCATGTTCGAAATCCGCATGAGACATGCTACGGATAATCGTGACTTTATCCATCGTCTTACTAAGATGCGGAAGATGTTCACAGATCTGAGTCCCGACGACATTGGTGGCAATCGGGGAAAACTCACCGCGGATTTCCGCAGGTGCATTTGGCTTCAGATCGTAAGTATCCTGTTGCCCTTGCCCACCAAAGAGAAATACCACAACACAGGACTTAGCCGTACCGAAATTGCGAGGCCGGTCACCATGCTCTACTCCTTGAGCCCAATGCGTAAGTGCACCACCTCCAAAGAAACTCAAAGCTCCTGCAGTTATCCAATCTCGGCGATGGCTTGTGACACTCATAGTCATCTTTAAATTGACGATTCGTTCTAAGTCCCCAAAAGGAAAGTCTGTTTTTATTGTGAGCGAATCTTAATGTTCCATCAATAAAATAACGTTCCATCCAGACTCCCGTCCGAAGAGCAATGCTATTTTGTGATCTTCGTATTTGGCAGAGCTTCACTAAGTCGACGCAGCCCCATGCTGTCCAGCCTTGAGTACTGCAGTTGTAGCTGATCAAGATTCTTCAATCCACTCAGCGTATCCACGCTCGTCGCAGTCACCTTGGCTCCCACCAAACTCAAATGCCTTAATTTTTGAAAGGTCCCAATCGTCTCCACGCATTGATCAGTCAGTAAAGGCCCCGCAAAGCCTGTGTTATATAGCAGGTATAGCTCTTCAAGGTTCTCTAGTGGTGCTAACGCATTCACCCCGTCATCGGTAATACCGACCAAACTCAGATCTAATACTTTCAAATTCCGCAGGCTGGCGATACTTTTCATTCCCGCATCGGACACTCGATTTCCGTATAAACTCAAAACTTCCAGGTTTTGAAGCTTAGGTAAGTGAGCTATTCCCAGATCTGTAATTTTCAGTTTTTCAAAAGCTGTTTTCTTGAGGACTAAACATCGCAATTGTGAGAAACCAGAAATTACAGGCAATGCTTGATCAGAAATCGACTCACAGACTTCCAGATCTAAAGACTGGAGATTCTTCAAGTCCGACAAGGCAGCGATCGATTCATCTGAGATATCCGTACCAACCAGGCGTATTGTTTTTAGGTTTCCAATCGAACTTATGGTTGCAAGTGTTTCGGGTGTGATGCCGGTGCAAAACTGCAACTCTAACCCAAGAAGGCGGGGCAACAGAGAAAGCTGTTGAAACTGAAACCCAGCTACATTCTCACTGGAAAAGTCGAGTACAAAGTCTTGCTCCGCAGCTTGTAGCAACGTCAATTGAGCACTATCGAACTGACCTTGTTCATCGGTTCGCAATCGAACCACTGGGATTTGCTCAATCGCTGAGTCTTCTGTCTGGGATCTTCCGAAGCGATAGAATTGCTGAGCGTCAAAGGCACTGGTATCAGCGTGTAATCGTCCGATCGTTGAATGTCTGACTCCATGTAAATTCAACGCCTGTCTCATTTCCTGACTAAAGGCACTCGCCAATTGAGGTTTGGTTTCTTGATTTGTCGCCGCCGTGCCTCGCACGTCATACACATAAATGGAATTCTGTTCACGTAGCATCAAACGCCCATTGGCGATGACTGGATGCGACCAGCTATCCCCTCCGGCTCCCGGAATCTGAAGCTTACCCTCAATAGTGAATCCTGCATGATCGGCATCAAGTAGAGCAACCACTCCATTTTGATACCGAAAGACAAAACGACCATCGGCATGAATGACGGAGGCGGAGCCAATTCCGGGGCCACGACGCTTCCAAAGGATATCGCCTGTTTCTAAATCAACACAAGTTGGCAAACCATTGTTGCTACCATGCCCACCGATAACAGCGGTCCCCAGTGCAATGACTCCTCCATGATGATTCTGAAATTGATTCCCCTGTAATCGATATACCTCCTTCGCGTCAATTTCTTGCTCGCCGGTTGGCACGAGTTTAAGTAGGACACTTCCTGCGTTGTATCCATTAGCGGAAAACACTAAGTCGCCCTGTACGACGGGCGTGGGAATATTGACGATATCGGCGCTAATATCGTTGTAGCTCCATAGCAATCGTCCGCTGGAACATTCAACGCCAACCAACCCGCGGCCCACCAACTGGACATACATCGCCACATCCTGAACCTGAGTTTTTACAATAGAAGAAAAGGCCGCACCGTCCTTTCCTTTGGCACCCAAGTTAGAGGCCGCTGTCTTCCAGACGACTTCACCAGTCGCTTTATTAAGAGCCACTATGAGAGCCTCGTCACCACCTGGCGTACAGATAAGATTCTCACCATCGATTAAAGGTGATTCACCGTACCCACGACCCGACTGGAGTTTTCCACCAAAGTCACTTATAAAATCGATCTGCCATTGAATCTCACCCGACGTCACCAATAGACAGCTCAACACACCGTCGGGATCGAGGGCATAAAGAAACTCGCCATCTACCGTAGGAGTAGACATCGCATGCCGACTAGACTCACCTATTTTGGTCTTCCAGAGGATCTCCCCATTTGTCTCTTTCAACCCGTAAGCATAGATCACACCTGATTCGTTACCGATCGTATGAATCTGCCTATTAGCCACTACAAGGCTGGCATAGCCTTCACCGAGATTAGAGACACTCCAATCAAGTGGCGGGCCATCGGCTGGCCATGACTTGAGTAACCCTGATTCCTGAGACTTTGCATCTCGATTTGGCCCTCTCCACTGAGACCAATCGTCACCTGAGACTTGTGAACTACCGATCAACGTACCGATACACAGGCTAATTAGACACAAGGATTTCGAGTACTGGGCAAACGAAGAGGACATGATCATTGAAAGGCCTTGAGGACGTACTAAGGAACACTTTCAATTTACCACAACAGGCCGATCAACTGATAAGCTGACTCACCACCGCTGAAACAATAAGACGGTCTTGGCCCGGAGCAACACAACTCTTTCCTATAAACAGCTAGATCACTCAGGTATATTAAAAAGAGTCGAGCCATCAAACAAATTGAGAAAGTCAGACTATTGCAACGGACCAATTCGCTTAATCTCACGATTCTGTTCTTGATGGTTGGCATTGGCATGCCCGTTCTCATGCATACTGGCTTAAACGCTCAGGAGCTCCCTGTATCATCCTCAGATGAACTTAAGAAGAGTCAGGCGACCTTTCCACCAGCGGCGACTCGGAAGATTTCGTTCTCCAAAGATATTTACCCTCTATTAAAGCAACATTGCTTAGGCTGTCACGAAGGATCAAATCCGGAATCAGGGGTTCGCCTTGATTATCATGCGAAACTTCTTGGTGAATCGGATGGTGTCCCTTTGGTTCTGAGAGGAAGCAGTAAGACCAGCCGATTGATTCATGTCGTTGCAGGACTCGATCCTGACAAACAGATGCCTCCGCCAGACTTAGGCGAGGCGTTATCCAGCCAGGAGATTGGTATCCTTCGTGCCTGGATTGATCAGGGAGCCAAATGGGATGAGACTGTCCTACCGAATCCTCATCGCATCATCGCCAAAAAGCATTGGGCATTTCAGCCGATCCAACGTCCCCCTGTGCCTGCAAACAAATTCCGAGTCACTCCATCCACAACCGAAAACGATCCGTTAACTACAACGGTCAACTCCATCGACTCCTTCATTGCTCAAGGCCATGAATCGGAGCAATTACTGGCCAGTCCAACTGCGGACCGTGCCACATTGGTCCGTCGTTTGTATCTCATTCTTCACGGCATGCCTCCCACACCCCAGGAATTGGAGCAACATACGGCAGAAGATCGTGCCTGGAGTGATGTTGTACAGGACGTTTTGAATTCGCCGCATTATGGTGAGCGGATGGGGCGTCACTGGCTGGACTCAGCACGTTGGGCTGAATCCGAGGGCTACGCGCAAAACAACGCCCGGCCACATGCCTGGCGTTATCGAGATTACGTGACCGAGAGTTTCAATCGCGATGTAAGCTATGCTCGATTCATTAAGCAGCAAATCGCCGGTGATGAAATGGAGCCGTATAGCGATGAGAATCTGATTGCAACTGGTTTTCTGGCGGCCGCTAGGATCAGCGCCGATGATTTGCATTTCTATCGAGCAGAAAACGATATGTATACCGACATTGTCAGTACTCTTTCGCGATCCGTATTAGGGCTCACCATTGGTTGTGCTCGTTGCCACGACCATAAATTTGATCCGATCACCCAGCGTGACTTTTATCGCCTGAAGGCATTCTTCACCAAAGGTTTTCCCGGCAATCTGGTCCTCAAGGATACCGAACACCCGGAGGCTATTGATCAGATTTCCAAGGACCTGCTTGCATTCGACCTCAAAGTCCGTAAGCGAGTTCTCAGTACAGGATTTGAAGAAGAACCTGAGTCGATCCGTCATCTGCTAAATTCGCGGGAGTCCGAACGAACGCTCGAACAAGAACGTGAATTCCGTCCTCACCGGACACGCATGAATATTCAAATCGCAGGTTGTAACGCCTTCCGCATTCAGGAGGACGAGCAAGAACGGCTGGATGTTCTTCGCAGCGAGTTAGACAAAGTCATCAATGATACCGCTCAAACGTGGGCGTTCTATTCTCCGATCACCAGTCCCCACGAACTCAATACTCTGCCTATGGCTGGTAACTTTCCACTCATGCATGATAAGGATCGATTTCTAGACCAACGTGATTACCTATTAGCTCGTGGACAGATTTTTGAAACAGTGGCGACCGTGACACCTGGCTGGCCGGAAGCATTTGGGAATTCCCCCGACATTGATGTCCATGACAAGTCTCGTACTCTTTTAGCGAATTGGATTACTTCCAAACAGAATCCACTCACTGCCCGTGTATGGGTAAATCGGATTTGGCAGTTTCACTTTGGTACAGGATTGGTCAGCACACCCGGCAATTTCGGAATCCAAGGTGCTCAGCCCAGCCATCCAGCTCTACTAGACTGGCTGGCAAGTGAATTGATCGAGAACAACTGGAGCACCAAACATATCCATCGCCTAATCACCACTTCCCAAACATGGAAGCAAAGGATCGTAACTTACGAACAAGGTCGTACACCTGTAGAACCTACCTTGTTAACCGGTTGGCCTCGGAGACGTTTGGAAGCAGAAGCTATTAGAGATTCCTTGCTGGTCGTTAGTGGAGAGCTGGACCGGAGTATTGGTGGGATTTCAATTCCTGTAACTGAGGAAACACAAAGCACTCGGCGTGGCATGTACCTTTTCCAGGAACGGGATAAACCACCTCAATTGCAATCACTCTTCGATGGTCCTACTGCACTATCGGAAGCGTGTCTGCAACGGCAAGTCTCCACTTCGCCTCTACAGTCGCTCTACCTATTAAACAATCGCTTTGCACAAGACCGTTCTTTGGCGTTGGCCGCACGAATACAATCTACCGCTGGTGAGGACAAGCACAAACAAATTCAACTTGCATTCCAACTCGCCTTTGGAAGATCGCCCGATCAGCAGGAATTTGAAACCAGCTTAAAGTTCTTAAATCACTTCGATTCGATGGAGGCTAATAGCACACCCCAGCAAAAGCCCACATTCAAGGACAGTTCGAATTCTCTTACTCTGTGGCTTAAATCTGATGTGGGCGTAAAGAATGCTGCGGGAGAAACTCCGACGAACAACGAATCGGTTACTCATTGGCAAGATCAAGCCATCGGCGAAAACCAGCCTCAGGAAATCCTCGGACAGGAGGCTCCAGCCCTGCAGCCACAATTCCTATCCAAGCGACTTGATGGAATGGGTGGACTGCCTGTCATTCGATTCCGCGGAGGAGATTTTGGAGAGGCTGATCACGTACTAGAAGCTCCGGATCACGATTCTTTACATCTCACCAATGGATTTACCATCGGTGCAGTTGTGCGGTTTCGGGGCAAGGGCAATCGTAATGAACCGATCATTCTGAAAGCTCGGAATGGCGGCAACGACATAGCTGCCGTGTCATTGCTGCGTATGGCGTCTGATGGCAAATTGGCCATTAGTCAGAACATTAACGGCCAATGGGGCGACCGCCTGAAAACGGATACGGCCATCCCCGATGATGTACCCCTCGTAATTCTCGTTCGCTGGAAAGACGAGTTACTTGAATTGAAAGTAATCACAGCAGACGAAAATTTGGCGGAACATAAGGTGACACTGGCTGGGCAAATTGACTCCGGTGTTGGAGGCCCCATTAGTATTGGTGGATATTCTCAAGCATTCTCCGATGAAGGGGAACGCATGAACGGTGACATTGGCGAGGTAATGTACTTCACTCAAGGCATTGATGACAAGCAATTCTCCGAACTGGAAAAGTATCTCACCATTCGTTGGCTAAATAACTCCAGTAATGAAATGACAGCTCTGGAACTATTCAGCCAGGCGTTAATTAACCTCAACGAATTTGTGTATATCGAGTAATCTCGGCTTAGGAACTTTATCACTTTCATCCAACCATGCTACGGTTCTAAAATGGGAGTACTGAAGAGAGTAATGAGACAATCATGAAAAGACATCATTCCAATTTTTCATTTCCGTGCGGACGAACAGCTCCCGCAGCGTTGTCACGCCGGCAAATGCTTCAGGAAAGTGCTCTTAGCTTTGGCTGGTTGGCTGCCGCCGGATTGATGGCCGAGCAAGCAACAGGAGTCGAGCCAAAATTATCCTCACATTCGCCAACTGCCAAAAGCGTTGTGTTCTTATTTATGGCAGGCGGACCAAGTCATATTGATACCTATGACCCTAAACCCGAATTGACTCGTTTAGACGGACAGGAAACTCCGGAGAGTATCCGCAAGAATTTCAAAGCGACGGCCATGTTTGGTAATGGCACTCGCAAGTTAATGGCAAGCCCCTTTTCATTCCGAAATTATGGCGAATGCGGTCTGCCCGCTTCCAGTTTAGTAAGCCATACAGCGTCTCAAATGGACGAACTCTGCTTAATCAAGAGTATTCAACATGATACGGTGATTCATGTTCCGGGCGAATACATGATGACCACCGGATCAATCGCAGGAGATCGCCCCAGTCTAGGTGCTTGGATTAATTATGGACTGGGAACAGAGAACGAGAATCTGCCTGGGTTTGTTGTACTTGGTGGAGGGCCTCGACCAACCTACGCTCCATCATTCCTACCCTCGGAATTTCAAGGCACTGCTATCAATGCTGCCGAAGGGATTCCCAACTTGAAGCTGCCACGTGCAATGAGCCAAGCTCAGCGTCAAGGACAACTGGGACTCATTAAAAACCTGAATCAACGACATCTGGCCAGAACCGGAGAGGACAGCGAGTTAGAGGCTCGCTTACGTAGTTATGAGTTGGCCTTCCGAATGCAGATGGCAGCCCCTGCTGTATTTGATTATTCGAAGGAGACCGAAGCGACGCACAAACTCTACGGTATGGATAATAACGCCACACGGGAGGTCGGAATTCAATGTTTGTTGACGCGTCGTCTGATCGAAAATGGAGTGCGGTTTATCCAACTCCGAGTAGATGGCTGGGATTCGCATGATGATCTTATAGACGGGCATGGCAAAGCTTCTGGTAAATCTGACAAACCGATTGCTGGTCTCATCGCTGACTTAAAGCAGCGAGGGTTGCTGGATTCGACGCTGCTGGTTTGGGGTGGTGAATTTGGCCGTACACCAGGTGTGGAAAAGAAAGGTGGCAGGGATCATTCTCCCGGTGGCTTCACTATGTGGATGGCTGGGGGTGGCATCAAAGGTGGCCAGGCCATCGGTCGTACCGACGAAGTTGGATACACGGCTGTCGAACGTACTCTGTCCCCCGCGGATGTCCATGCAACGATCTTGCATGCTTTGGGAATTGACCAATACGCCAACTTCTATAAGCATCAGGGGCGCCGCGAAATTGCCACCTTCAACGGTGGAGAAGTAATCAAGGAAGCATTTGCCTAAACTGCTGTCAGGTAAATCAGCACACTAATCTTCCCGATGTAATTTAATCATCGCATCGCCCAAGGCTTCTCCAACCAGCATGTACGTCTCAGCGTTTTGGTTGTAATGGAATCCCTGATTACGTGGTGAGATACTCGCCTCCCGCCAAAATCCCCGAGTCTCCACGGTGCGAACGTTACCTTTGAATTCCGGGTAGTTTCCATTTTCCCCACTAACAGCAAGCTGTGCCTTGGCCACGGTAAGTGCATTGCCTTCCATTTCGAAACCGTCAAATCCTATCGTGGCAATCGTGAAAGGAGCTTTAGGAGCTTTGAATTCATTGCGAAGAGTTTTGATGAGATGAACCAGATTTTGTTCATAACGAGCCGCGTGCACAGGGCTACCCTGATCTTTGTGTCCCTGCCACCAAACAAACCCGGCAATTTCAAATCCTCTTCCTTCCCAGTGAGGAAAGTGTTTGTCAAAATTGTCGAGTACTTCGTGTGCCGCCTCGAAACAATCATCGTATTGTTTCCCCGCATACCAATTGATTGGTTCCGGGGTTACTCCGATCTCCCATCGAGCAGGTGAATCTTTATAACCTGCGTAAACAAAGCCATCTTCTTCATAGCGTTTGCTTCCCGGTGGCAAGAAATCCCAGGCAAGAGACCGGTTACCTTGAGAGGCTTTTAATATCAGGACCGGCTCGTCATGGAAATCACCCAATTTGTGACCAAAGCCAAGTTCCGGCCCAATCGAATTAGCCGAAGCTCCACAACCGACGCTAAGCCATTTATTAGCACCGGCCGTGACAACACCTTTGTACCAAACGTCATCCCGCGAAATCCAACTGCCATCAGCGTCTATCAGATAGGGAAATCTTCCATCACTGCGAACAAGCGTGGACAGTGTTCCGGGAATATCGACGCGAGCGATCCACCCTAAACCGTTTGGCTGAGAATTCAGATAGGTGATTTTGAATGGGACTTTCTTCCCACCAGTGAGTTTAATCGGCGTGAATTTTGAATCCCCCTCCGGCTCTTTGCGGTGTACTTCCATCCCATCCACTTCCATGATGTTGACGGTCGAACCCCCATAACCGGGTCTGAATTCGTAGACACCTGTTTCCTTGACTTGAACAAATCCTCGGGTCACATGCGTTCCCCCACCAGGATAAGGACTTGGCTTGACCCCTCCAAAACTCTCAAGTTTCAAAGTCGTCAGTGGTTTGAGCGAGTCATAATCCAGCTTGCTGTCATACCCCCCTGAATACACCGACACCTCCGGTTCAATAAACTGATCTCCCCATCGAGATCCACCGCCCGTTACCTGTCCAATTCCAACCATATTGGATTGTCCGGAGAGGATATAAACTTGAACGGGTTTGTCCGAAGCCTTTACAAAGCAAGGCAACATTAATAGTGCGGCGAATACAGTCAGTTTATAACTCATACTCATTAACTCTCCTTTAACACATTCTTGTATCGCAACCGGAATTCAGATCCCATTGGATTGAGTTATCTGGTAGTTGGAATATTCGCAGTAAATGAAACGACATTGTCTTTATTCGTGGCGATCTTGCGGAGCAGCTGAAAGATTTCATAGATGACGGCGTCCGTTTCTGTGCTGACTAGTTTACTGTCACGGAATTCACACTTCATCTCAATCAACTCACCGTCCAGACGTCCGGATACAGAGATCAGGCAATCCGCGTCTTTGGCCGCAGAAAGAATCAGATGCAACCTATGGTGGATTCCTCGTTGCTGAGCTAGGAGCGAATCAATCGTAAGAGTACGCCCAACGACATCTGGAGTTTCAGTGGGAAACCTCAGTAGGAACTCCTGAAGTGCCTGCTTGTCCTTCTCTGTAATCTTTTGAAAACGGTGCGAATTGTCTAAGAATTCAACCAACGACTTTTTAGAGCCATCAGCGCCAAATCCAAATCCACTGACACGGGTACCATTCGCATCAAACACAAGTCGTTCATTTAGTCCTCTTAACTGCGCCGCCTTAGTAGGTTGTTCAATCAAGCCGGTAAATCCCGTTGAGCCTGCTCCGCTGGGGCGTTTATGACAGTCAACGCAGCGGAATTGGTTTTTTCCTTCACGAGCAATACCGAGACGAGTCTTAAAAATAGCTTCTCCCTGAATTGCCAATTCAGTCATGGGTCGTGGATTGGAACCAAAACGAATACTTTGCATGTAATCAGCAAATAGCTGCATGTCTTCCTCTGAAAGTTTCTCGCCTCCCATTAGATTCGGAAAGGTGCCGTTGAATGAGGCTAACCCTGGACGATCTGCTCGCCAATGGAAGATTCGCTCTCCGCTGAGGCCTCGCAGCGTTTGAGTCATTAATGCCCCCTTCATGGGATGCAGTGGGTTCGCACTACCGTTATTAAATAACTCACCTCCGGGGTCGCCGAGATCCCATGCAAGCCCATCTCTGTCTCCGTCGATATGACAAGAAGCACAAGAGACCGTGCCATTGCCTGACAACTTGGCGTCATAAAGATATCCACGGCCTTCTCGAATGTAGTCGGGGGTCGGGTCGGTCATCCAGAGTTCGGACAGGGAATTGGATTTTTCTACATCGACGATCGAAATGCTATTGGTCAACCGATTTAGTACATAGAGTACGGACTCTGAGGAATGCAAAGCCAATGCCCGAGGGCCCCGTTTATTTCTAGTATTCAATTCACCGCCTTCACTATCGCCAATTTCGATTCTGGCAAGGACGTTGCCAGCAGCGTCTAGGACTCCCACTCGATCCGTTCCAAACGACGTCACAAAAGCCCGAGAACCTGCGCGGTCAAATAGAATATCGGTGGGTTGTGCGATCGCTTGTTTCAAGGCGATGGGGTTGGGGATGAGTGAGTAATCCAGTCCGGGGTTCAAATCAACAATCTGAGTGTCTGCTTTGGTCGATTGTAGAATTGTGATTTGATTGTCTACAACATGCCCACGTAATGCGGGTTCGAATCGAACAAGATTGCGTGCATCGGTGTTAGCAATCCAAAGGTCACCGTTCGCTGGATTTTCAGCCAAGTTAAATAGTATCGTCCCAATATGATTGAACGCTCGAGTTACTTTGAGTTCAGCAACATTGATTTCGAATACATCTTCGTCTGTTGGCACCGCACCTACAAACTCCTTCCAATCCCCGTCGGTCGTACTAACAATGATTCCCTGATCAGGTGCCAGCGGCAATTCGATATTCGAAGGCTGAGGAGGCTTGGGGGCAGCATCGTGCGGAATAACCGTAGTTTGATTCCCCGAACGGTGGACAGCGACCCAGACTTTATCACCGTCCCGACTTGCCAGTAAACTTCTTGGGTCATTACCCGCAATCGAAATAGTCTTGATGATTGCATTCTTTTCAGTATCAATCACCTCAATGGAACGCTCTGTCATTGACGAAACAAATGCCCTGACCGGATCACCGGCAAAAACAAGATCTCCGGGACGATCCCCTACCTGAATGGTTGCGGTGACGACGGCTCGGTCTAAGTCGACCACACTAATGGAATCCGAGACATGGTTTACAACCCAAAGCTGGCCAGTCGCATTTAGCTCTGCCACAGACACTGGTTCTAGCCCTACTGGGATTTCGGAAACCAACGCTGGGTTGAATGGATCTTTGAGAGAATACACCGCAAGGGAATTTGCGGGCGTATTCACCGCGACTAAGTGAGCGCCGTCTGTGGTAATTAGGATTGAGTGGGAGTGCGGGCTTTCAAAGTTAGCATAGGTTGCTTCTGCGCCTTCACTAACGGGAACGCTGTCAAGAAAAGTGAGAATCAAAAGGAGAAAACAAGAAGCTGCTTTCATGGCCAGTTCAACCTATAAGAAGTGAATAGGGATCTTTGTAACGCAGCCTCTATCTGGATTTCCCAACTACCTTAGATGGGCGGAAGTCCCAGTTTAAGTAAGGCATTCCTTTCGCGGATGAAGTCCAGACAGACTGCCCACCTGCGGTATACGATACGACGGCTTCCACACGCGGGGCCCGATAAATTCCCTTAGGTTTTTCAGCGAGTCTCCAGCCACCAGCTTCCGGCATGGAATCCAGAAAGACTTCAAATCCATAAGGAAGGTCACCTTCCCACTTTCGGCCGTCTTCAGTCTCCCCACCATTAAAGGTGAATTCGATAAAGATCGCATCCTTCCCGTTGTATGCAAACGGCTCATCGAATTGAAAGTTAAGGCAATTCTGAGGGCCACCCCATTCTGCTGGCTTTAAAGCAGGGTACCCTTTGAGTGTAGGAAAACTCCATGCTTTATTGAATACAACGGTAGGTTCACTTCCCAGTTCGTACTCTCTAGAGGAGTTGTACTTGATGGAACTCCAATTGCCATGGGCGACTTTGATTGTGATATTGTCCCAAGTCCGACCAATGGTGTTGTGTTCTCGATAGTCTAATCGAAATGAGAGTCCGTGGATCAGGCGAGGTTCTCCCTTATGACTGTTATCCATAAAACGGTGAGTCGCTTCGGCAGCCCATCCAAAGAAACCACATGCAACCGGACCCTCTTTATCATCACCCGTCGAAGTCATTGGCAATACTTTTTGTAACCGCTTCTGTTCATCAAGCGAGTCGATCTTGTAGTCCTTACCATTGACACCTGGCTTTGCAAAACCAGATTTCTGTTTCACAACAGAGTTATAAAGAATAGTCGCTTCTGCTTTGGTTAGTTTGCCGGATTCAACTAACTCAGCCAGCTTCTCGATAAAATCAGCATAGGCCTGTTTAGTGAAATCCTCTTTGCCATTGCCTTCAGGTTTCGCAATTGGTTTCCCTGGCTTGGCGTCTTTGGCGAAGAGAGCCTTATATTTTTGCTGAGCCTCTTGTTCAGTAATCTTACCAGCTTTCACGGCGGCTTCGATTTGAGCTTTGATTTTGTCCAGATCGTAATCTGCTTTGCTCTGTTTAGTTACGATAGTTTTGGATGCGACATTCTTAGCGGTCGATTTCTCTTTGAGTGGTGAATCCTGACCTTGAGCCGAGGAACAGAAAGCGACGCTTAGATATGCAGCAAAGGTCATCCATACAATGATGCCCAACTTGGAAAGACGCAAATTCATATTTAATCCCATACATTCGACTTAAACTTGTACCACCCGTTTACTAATAAGATACCCTCTGTCCCACGTACAACAACCTCGATTGGGTAGAAGCCTGTTTTTTAAAACGGCAATCTGAAGAGTCGTTACCCCAATAACCAATAAGTTGCTTCTGATACACTCCCTTAAGTTCTTATATCAATTCGACCGGAATTAATTCACAATGGATTGATAATAGAGTGCAAACGATTAGGCACACAGAATTTAATCGACTTACTTCTATAGGCAACCTCACTCACAATGTCTTCTCAATTTCTAATAGTGACGACATTGCTTAAGGCCATCTCCTTTGCAAAAACAATCTTGGGACACTCGAATACTCCTCAATTACAATCCGGTTTCCTCGAACGAATCGACTTTATTCTATCGTCTCCGAAATTATCTCAGCAGATCATTGAAGCAGCCGTAAAACGCAACGAGCTCGTTCTGGAAATCATCAGCGATCACTACAGTGTTTTAACCAAATTCAAATTAACGTCTCCTTAAAACTCGCCCATGCCTGACAACCACGACATCGAATTCTTTCAACGCGAAATAGATCCGTTCCTACCGGACAGGATCTATGATGCTCATACACACGTGTGGAAACCTGAGTTCTATCCCTTTACCGATGAAGCAGTGGATTGGAGTCGTTACCAACAAGCGATGAAGCAAATTCATGGTGATCGTCCTACCAATGCCATGTTCATTCCCTTTGTAGGCAAGGAACAACTTGAGTATCAGTTACAGGCAAATGAATGGGCTGCAGAGCAAGTAAAGGCTCATCCCAACAATCGCGGGAATTTCTTTGTTACACCAAATGACGATCCGGACTGGATTCTCGAACATGCAAACCGACTGGGGCTTACAGGTCTGAAATGTTACCATACCATGTCAAACGTGACTCCGACCTGGGAAGCAGACATTCAGGCATTTCTACCCGAAGACCAGGTCAGGCTGTGCCACGAACAGGGTTGGTTTATCACGCTTCATATTGTGAAACAACGAGCGCTAGCCGATCCTGCCAATATCGAATGTATTCGCTATTACTGTGAGAAATACCCGGACATGCAACTCATACTCGCGCATTCTGCACGAGCATTCCAACCCAGCCATAACCTGGAAGGGCTTCCAAAACTACTCGGATTACAAAACCTCTGGTTCGACAGCAGTGCCAATTGCGAACCGATGGCGCATCTGGCCATTTTGAGACTTATGGGACATGAGCGCTTTATGTATGGGTGTGACTATCCAGTTAGCCATATGAGAGGCCGCAGTCTAGGAGTATCTGACTCGTTCCTCTGGCTCTATGAAGACACTCCGGTCTGGGGAGAAAAACACCTCAAGATAGATCCAGTTTTGGTGGGTCTGGAACACCTACGCTCTCTCAAATGGGCATGTTGGGCAGAACGACTCAATGACAATCAGGTCGAGGACATATTCTGGAATAATGCGGCCAGACTATTTCATGTCGCCTAAGCGTTGAAGACTTTTTGTAATTCGAGAGGGGCTATTCTTTATACGCCTCTTTCAAAAGCTGAGCCCATGCCACGAATTTATTGTCCTTGTCGCGTATGATCTCGTCCTGACTTGTCTCAGGAAATTCGAAAAACCCCTGCCCTGTTTTTAATCCCAGATTTCCACTGTCTACCATCTCGTCAAGGACTTGCGGCAACTCAGAATCACTACGAATTTCCGGAGCCAAAACCTGATAGACTTTGGCCAAAATATCCCAACCACCAAAGTCACCGACTCGCATAGGTCCCACAGCAGCCCATCGCAATCCCAGGCTTCCCCTTACGGCAACGTCTAAGTCTTCTGCAGAAATAACTCCTCTTCCAACGAGATCAAGCATTTCACGGAACAACGCCACCTGGAGCCGATTCATGACAAACCCTGGTAGTTCCTGATGAATTCGCACTGGCTGTTTTCCAATGGATTGGAGCAGGGACATGGCTTGTTCAATCGTTTGCTCAGACGTTTGCTGTCCTGGAATCACTTCAACCACGGGAATCACATGAGGTGGATTAAACCAGTGAGTGTTGATAGCTCGCTCTGGATACTCCAACTGGCTTGCAATTTCTGTCATCGGGAAGCTGGAAGTATTACTTGCTAACAGTGTGTCCGGAGCGACTAACTCTTCACAGCGCGCAAAAAACTCTTGCTTCATTTGCAGGTCTTCAGCAATCGCTTCAGTAATGAATTGGGAATCGATTAGAACCTCGGACTCAGTCGTACAGCATTGGATTCTTGAAAGTAGGGCATCGATATTCACTTGATCGATGACACCTAGGTCCTGCATCGTTGCTACATTCGCCGCGATGCGTTGATGCAGTTGAAGTACTGCCTGAGAGTTTTCATCAAATGCTTTGACTTGATAACCAGCTAAAGCAAATGTCTGAACTATTCCATGGCCCATGGTGCCAAGGCCGATTACACTGACCGCATTTTTTGATGAATCTATTGTCATGGAAGGTCATTACCTTAGTTGCATTATGGCATCATCGTATCACGAGCAGGCACTGCAATCATATCCATTAAGAATCGCTGCCTTTGTGAACCAATGATAGGAACTGTCGCCTTCGAGGCAGCTGGCGGACGTTTTGGATTATATACCTTTGGGCGATACTGTCCTAAACTCGAACTGATTTCGCCATCAGTTACATAATAGGTCGCCTTGACGAGATATTGTGAAGAGGACTCGACCAATGCCAGCGTGTTTTCAAGCAAACCGAAAGTATCAACAACGTGTTGGTTCGCATCAGCGTTAAATGCCGACAGGCCGGACAGATAAATAGACTTGCCATGATTAATTCTGCAAACACGACTAAACACTGGTGATGCACTTAGGTTGGGTGGCGTCAAATACTCAACGACCTCTTGCTGTTGGTCTGCTGCACCGCCCCAACCAATTAGCTCAATTTCCACCGGCACGGACTTAGAGGACTGCCACTGGACAAATACGACTGGTGGCTCGTTTCCTCGGCCAAATATCTCCGTCACTGCCTGCTGTACGTATTCTCCGTCGTGCATCTTCGTTAGGAACACTTTGATCGCAACCACATCCTCTGCTTCACGATTCAGGAATTTCAAAGTGTCGAGTAAACCTTCGAGCGTCTTTTCGGTAGCGTTTCGCAGGTTTTCGTCTCGGGCTGCCTGTCCAGAAATATAAATCCGTTTACCTTCTGGAAGAATCCTCGCAACATCCTTATCTGCCCTAATTACCTTAACACCTCTTTTGACATCTGATGATGTCGTTTTACCGGCGGCCACAAAATCCAATGCCACCTCAGTACGATTTGGAAGTGGCGTGACAACTGCACACACAGCAGGACGACGAGTATCTGGGAATCTCTCCAGAATGTCTGCTTCAAATACCGCCAATCGTTCGGAACTAGTTGCGTAAAGATTTAGCTTTACGATCAATGAGGTATCAGAACGACTCTTTTTCAACAAAGCCTGAACACGCTGCCACAATTGCTCAGTATCAGTACTCCACATCTGGGATGAATGGAGCAAAGGGCAATCGTCAATGGCTACCGCTGAGACTGAGGCTGCTCCTCCCGCTACGAATTTTGGGCTTTGTGCAATACTAACTGAATGGCTTGCAAGCAGAAGTATAAACAGCAGTATCAGTCCGGGGAAAAGTTGACGCATGCAAACACCATTTCGACTATTTTGGATAATGCATGAGATCGCAATGACAGTCGTTCGGAGTTCTCTCCATGACATCCAACAACATCTACTCCTCTATTAAAAGCAATGTACCGGGTGTCTTCCAGTCATAAAGTCGATGCCTAACCAAACACCGTGCAATTCTCCACTATGTTCTGCATCCAGATGCTAAGCATGGTCGTAGTTGTATTGCAGGCGGACACGTGTAAAGTGCGATAGAATCCACAATACCATTGGAGATAATCGACTACGACGATCGCGGGTTGGATCGAGTGAATTGGACATCGATTCGAAGTAATCATCCAGACTGTCACCACGACCGTTGACATGTTCATACCGAACTCCAAAAGCCCAGCTAGACTTATACAACCACATTTGGAAAGGGCGTGATGACTAGGTAGCAAACAGCTGCGATGGATCTTTGAAGGCCTTAAACTCTAGAGCATTTCCACTGGGGTCCAGAAAGAACATGGTTGCCTGTTCTCCAACCTGTCCTTCAAATCTAATACAAGGTTCAATGACAAATTCAATCTGATGCTGTTTCAGACGATCAGCAAAGTCATGCCATTGCTGCCACTCTAAGACGACGCCGAAGTGTGGAATGGGTACATCATGTCCATCGACTGGATTGGTACTGCGTTCTATTTGCAAACCATCCTTTTGGTGAATGACGAATTGGTGGCCAAACAGATCAAAGTCGACCCAACGCGTATCCGATCGTCCTTCCGTACAGCCGATCACTTCCTTATAAAATTGTCGGGCGACGGTAACGTCATGTACGGGAACAGCTAGATGGAAAGGTTGCATGGGAAGAACTCGTCAAGGAGTGCTATAAGGCCAATGATTCGCTAGAGTCTATTTTACGGAGAATAAGACTCGTGTGGACTTAAGTTAACGCGGGGAGACCCACTTTAATTTGGAGCCAGATTGCTGGCTTGTACTGGCCGGAGCCACACTTGTCACTCTCGAAGAAGTTGTGGAATGGTTGGAAGCCTGCAAGATGACGGGCTGAGGTTGATTCACTGCTCGTGGGCGACTGACCTCCGTCTTCCCATTGTCGTCCTGATGAATAACACGTGAGAAGCTCGCCAAATTGGGGGTGCCGTTACGTTGTACATTCGCTGATAGGTTCCGACTTTTATGCCTGGAAGTCCACCCATCTCCGAGCTGAGTTCTTGAGTTTGTAGATGCTTGCTCAGCATTGACCACCTGTAGATTGCCAGTCTGAGGATTGCTAGATGCCTGCTTAAGCTCCGGCTGATATCCGATAGGCACAAGTTTTTCATCGTTAACTGTAGTGTTACTCACCAATGACTCGGATGTTCTCGGATTCGTTGACACAATTACCTGATTGAGCTCAGTGTCTGTTTGGAAGGGAGCAATACTAGGACTTCCTTTTCCAACCCATGCTACCCAATTTTTTTGCAGGTCGGAGGCATTGTCGAATGGATAATACTCATCGATGGCCGCATCCCAATCGCCATCGTGCATCGCTCGTTCCAGAAACTTAATAAAGGTCTTCTTGCCTCGATATGCGATCAGATACTGGCTGACAGAGAAACCCTGAGAATACAGAGTCATAATGTCCCGAGGATATTCTTTCATCCGCAACATCTGATTGAATGGAATACCACGATTTGATGTTAGGTAACGAATCAGAAGTGAATGTTGCTTTTTCTTTTCCGAAGTGTGCTCGACGGTTGTGCACGCTCCTTCATCTGCCCAACGTGGAAGTGGCCGGCCGAAGTGTGTTGCGAACACTGCATGACTGATTTCATGGGGCAGCACAGAGTCTAGGATTCGCTGGCGTGTGCCCTGTAGGGTCATCTGCCACTGTTGCGGAATATTGTCGACGAACACGAAGCTTGTCACGCCACCTGCCCCCAGATGTCCTGCCGCATGCACACGAATAGGAATAGGAAGTTGCCAGGGTTGCAATTGATACCCCAGCCATTCATCCGCAAGTTGCTTCCTAAAATGTTCAGCGGCCACAGCGACTTCGCGAGCCATCGTCGGATTCGCCGCTGTCACAATGAAATTCTGAGTTCTATAACTTGCTCCCATTACAGAACAAGCAAGCACTGCTATAGCGAGTGCTATTGGACGCGCATCCATGCCTAACCCCTTACGCTTCCCTGCGTCTTTTGTCTGCACCTGACTTAGTGATACATCCTGTATCTCAGGCTTTGGCCATTAGACCTCGGAATTCGGTTTTGAACCTATACCAATTTGGGGGATTCCGGACGCAGAGGGAAAAAATAGCGTACTTAGATTAAGTACGGATCAGCACTAACCCAGATTCAAAAGAGGGGCTTGGGGGTAGTCTGGTTAGCTAAAGTTGCGAGAATTTCGGCATTACCTTCGGGAAACGCGTATTCAGCCAACACTTCTCGTTCAATCCATCGGAATTCGTTTTGCAGCTCAGATTCCCCCGCCGGCACGCAAGCAATAAAGTTTAATTCCACACTGACATGATCATAATGATGGATTGTCATCGGATAGAACCCAACGGCGCGGACTTCGATCCCAGCCTCTTCGTTACATTCTCGAATTGCAGCGGCGACAACGGTTTCACCTGGCTCAACTTTCCCACCAGGAAATTCATTTAAGCCGTTCAGAGGATCGTCAGAACATCGGGGCCCAACAAGAAAGCGACCGTTGTCTTCAACGACAGCGATCGCAATCTTTTTAATCTGACTCATGATTAGCCTGATTCAGCCAACGTGTTAGGTGAATACTCTGCTAGCTACCACTTTGCAGTTCACGGACTTTATCGAGCAATCGTCCGGGAGAGCCCATGGCGTTGTATCCACCATCAATATGAAGGACTTCACCTGTAATTCCATCGGAGAAGTCTGAGAGCAGGAAGGCGCCACTTCGCCCTACTTCGTCGTGAGTAATATTTCGACAAAGTGGAGCGATATCCTGATACATGGTCAGCATCTCACCTACGCCAGCAGCACTTCCAGCAAGTGTTTTGAGTGGGCCTGCACTCAACGCATTCACTCGAATCCCTCGGGGTCCAAAGTCGTATGCGAGGTATCGGACTGCTGCTTCGAGCGCTGCTTTACAGATACCCATGACGTTATACCCGGGCACGCACTTTTCACCACCGAAATAGGTCATCGTGGCGATAGCTCCATTATCCTTTAGGATTCCTTTAGCGGCATTCGCAACGGCGATCAGACTGTAAGCGCTGATTTCCATCGCCATTTTGAATCCTTCTCGGCTAGTTTCGACCGTATCTCGATTCAAGTCATCACGATCGGCGAAGGCAATCGAATGTAAAACAAAGTCGATTTCGCCGAACTCCTGCTTCGCTGTTTCCATGACCGAGGCAATGTCCTGATCATCCTGGACATTCATTGGCACGACGAATTTTGTTTGTTCCGGATATTGATCTGTGCACTTTGTGACGCGACGACGATTCTTTTGTTTTTCATCATCTGGACGATCCGGTAGATGAGTAAAACCTACTTCTCCGCCTTCTTCCATAACAGTTTTGGCAATAGCCCAGGCAATGGATCGGTCATTTGCGACACCAAGTACTAGACCCTTCTTACCGTCGAACAATCCCATGAAAAACGTCCTCTATATGAATTATGATTTGATAGCTTATTTAAATCTTGATGTTTAGGATACTCGGAATTCCATAAACGTGTAACCCAGATAACCGTCGGCACTCACTACCCCTGATAGGGATTATGTGAAAAATATCTCGATGACAAAATAAAACACCGGTGCAGCAAAACAGAGTGAATCGATGCGATCCAAAATTCCGGCATGCCCTTGAATCAAAGTGCCAAAATCCTTCACTCCGCGATCGCGTTTAATCGCTGACATCGTAATCCCGCCGGCAAATCCACAAATCGAAATGACGACAGCGATCACTGCAGCTTGCCAAAACGCAAACGGTGTCACCCAGGAAAACAATGCCCCCAACAACGCGGAACTCGCTGCTGCGCCGATGACTCCTTCCAGCGTACGACTGGTGTTAATCCGGTCAGCGATTACATTGCGACCAATTAACTTACCCCATCCAAACTGAAGTACATCATTTAACTGTGTGATCAACACGAAAAAGAACAATAGCCCTTTCTCTTTGTTGTTGTTGTCATTCCAAAGTTCTTCACTGCCATCAACGAATGTCTTAATATCCAAATACAGCAAAGCGGGAGCGAAGCTAAGCGCGTAAACACAAATTAGGATACCGATCAGGATCTTTGCCGACCGCTCCAAGTATCTTTTTTCATCATTGGCTAATGCAATGCGAGTGGGAACAAACAATGCAGCTAGCAGCGGCAGAATCACCTTAAACAACTGATGGTCATCATGAATCCCTACCAATACAAACTGTAGCGGAGTAAACACGACCAGTACCCAAAACAACGCGCGATGGTCTCCGCGTCGCGTCGGCGTCATCGTAATGAATTCGCGTAAGGCCCAAAATGCAATGAGCCCAAACAGTACGACTGTTCCGGTTTTCCCGATCACTAATCCAGCGATCAAAATGGCACACATAAGCCACCAGGAACGAATGCGTTGATTAAAAGAACGGACGATCGCTGAGTTGAATCTCTCTTCAGAACTTCGTTCCAGCAACTTCCCAATAAACGAACCAATGATCAGCAAGACCATCACCGCCGCGATCAGCCACGCGGTGGGTTCGTCAAACGGCAATATGAAATCCCTCGTTTGTTCCAGAAAACCAAACACAAAGGGAGACAGAATCTTTAGCAGCATTACTCTTCGTCATCCCTCAATTTGATGATGGCCTCACGGGCCCGGCTCAGAAACTGTTGTTTCGATTCCCCGTGCTCCAACCAAATGGGTGCACCAATCGTGATGTTACTCAAAAGCGGCACGGGTAAAACCTCCCCTCTGGGAAGGATACGGTTCATATTATCTAAATAGACCGGTACCAACTCGAGATCCGGACGCTTCTTTGCTAAATAATAGAGACCACTTTTGAATTTGTTCATTTCCTCTTTGGCATTACGACTGCCTTCCGGGAAAATAATCAGGCTGTATTTATCATCCATTTCACGGATCATGAGATCCACCGGACTTTGATGAACTTTGACTTCACGACGATCGATTAACAATGCATTAAACGCGCTGGCCACATGACGACGCAACCAACCTTTTTCCCAATAGTCTTTGGCTGCTACTGGCCGAGTTAACTGCCGCACGTCATTTGGTAGGCCAGCCCAGAGTACCAAAGCGTCCAAGTGGCTGGTATGGTTGGCAAAATAAATCCGCTGACACGTATCCGGAGTCGAGTCTTTCCAACGCACGGTGTATCCGCTAATGACCTTGGCGGCTGCTACAAGCAGTTTACTGGTAAGTTGCATAATCTACTGATCCGGTCGTTCGAGTATTCAATTATTCTAATAGAACGTGTAAAAACAAGTACTATAGAACAGGCACGAATCTTCACAATCCGCATGGTTTCCAGCAACCTTTTCCTATGACCAAAGCTATTGTTATTACCATTGACCAGCTGGGAGCCCGCTTCCTTTCCCTTTATGGAAACACCTGGAATCCCACACCGGCCTTCGATCGACTAGCAGCTCGTGGACTTACCACGGAATTTTGCCTGAGCAGTTCCACGAGACTGGAGACCGGTATGGGAAGTCTGTTTTCAGGAAAACACCCTTTGGCAACATCGCATCCTACAAACTTGTTGGCAATGTTGGAGCAACAGGGACGCACCAGCCTTCTTATTCAGGAAGGCGATTCACTTTCAGCCATATCCGACTGCCAAAATTTCACCGAAATTCAAAGCTTGCCATTTGGAAGCACGGATCAGGTCGCTGAGTCGCTTGAACAGACCTCGATAGCTCAGTTTTTCGGGCTCACATTGGAGGCTCTGGAACAGCAACCGGACCATGACTTGATTTGGATCCATCACGCCGGACTGGGAATCACATGGGACGCGCCCATGGAGTATCGTGAGCAGTTCTTTGCGGAGGAGGATCCTGACGTATTAGAAATCACGTCACCACCATTTGGTCCGCTTGTGGATGCAACCGATCCAGATGAAGTCATGCAAATCGTTCATGCCTATGCAGCTCAGGTCAGTGTACTGGATACCTGTCTAGGGCTCTTAATCGATCAGCTTGAAGCACTTACCGCTCAAACTGGTGAGGAGACATTACTGATTCTTACGTCACCTCGAGCATTACCGCTTGGGCATCATGGCGGAGTCGGATATGCTGCCTCTCGCCCAGCCACCGATCAATTACATGTCCCTTGTCTGGTATCCCGGCTTGATCTGCAGCCTTCAGCAATCGCTCCTGTTCGCATGATCGAACTACGTCAAACTGAAGCTGTCTTTGCAACACTGGTGGAGTGGCTGACAGAGAATCACTCGCTAAATCCGATAGCACAGCGTTCCCTTTTGTCTAACCTACTGGCACCAGATCAGATCACCCCTGAACCTCAGGACCAAATCACCATCTCGATCTTCGAAGACGAGTCTCTTGGCATTCATACGCCAGCTTGGTTTGCCATTGCATATCCTGATACATCCTATGAGCTCTATGTAAAGCCAGATGACCGTTGGGAATCTAATCCAATCGCCAATCGCCGAAAGGACATTCTGGAGGAGTTTAAAGAGTTATTCCCTCGTGCCGCCGAGATTGCCAGCAAGCCTGTAAAAACAGGGGAAACTCTGCAAAATCAACTCAATCGCTAAGACAGATTGGACTATTCTCTTAAGTCCCTAAATAGCTATAATCCCGCATTCACATCGCAATGATTTTCACTTCCGAACTGAAGTGTTTTTTTCGTGAGAAGCAGGGAGGCTAGCACAACGTGCAATTTCGTCGGAAATTCTTTCTGATCACAATGCTGTTGTTATGTTTCATAACAACGCTTCCGGCAACTGCGCAATCCACTCCACTCACCCCGCCTGCTTTGTCTCCAATGCAAAATGCTGCGGGATTCCCCAACGGTATGATCTCGCCGACCGATGGCAATGTCGCACTCGCTGGACTACGGTCACCCCGTTCGAGTTCGCACACTATCAATACACGTCTACGTATCGCCTGGGGAGGAGGTACAGCAGTGCGATGGACTGGAACAATCGAAGTCTCCGAAGGACATTTTCAACTCTTAACAAATTATGGCTTAGAGCTCAGACCATCGAGCACCATCACTAGATCACAGAACCAGGGTGAAATCAGCACGCTTCAAAACCGCATCGAGGTCAATCAATCGACGCCCCAAAGTTACGACGCGTTAGATGTCACTCTAACAACCTCTCGAAACGCACGGCTCAAAGTCAATCTCGTTTCCGCTGACAATCCAGACTTGACTTTTGAGGTCGATCGCCCGATTGAGCAATTCCTCAATCGTTCACTCGACATGGATCTGGATCAGCAGGGTAATCGCGGGCAGATTCGTCGGGCGCCCGGCGACATACTTCGAATCCAGCATCAACGTCAAACGTTAGTGTTTCAACCAAACGAAGTGTTCGACTTAACACTCATTCCTCATCTGCTGGGACGGGAGCGATTTGGTTCGTTCTTATACACGGCCAATGTCCTAACCTCTGACAATCAACAGATAATTCACCAGCAACAGCATGCGGTGGCGATCGAACAGACCGGCGAATTTCCATTATGGAAGAATCTGAAGATTCCAGTACCTTCGAGGCCTGGCGTCTATAGCATCGTCTTTCGTGTGGAATCCAAAAAGTTCACCGACACGCTCGTGCGAGCGGCGCCTTTAGCGACTCGTCGTGTTCAATTTGTCGTTGTAGGAGGTGTCAATCGACCGCCATCTGATCAAGCTCGTTGGAAAGAAATCGTCAGCTTCAATCCGGCAGATCCGGCTTGGTGGAAAAGATTATTGTCTATCAATCCAACGGATCAAATCAAGTATCTGACTGGATCTTCTCCCAGTGATCTGGGCTTCCAACCATTTGGGAATGGGAAAGTTCAGGAATTTAAACATCTGGAAAAGCCGTATAGCAAATTAACCGAAGGTGGATGGCAAGCCTATCCACTCACGGTTGAACATGTTAACCGTCCTCATCTACTAGAAATCGATTACCCAGCCGATATACAACAGACGTTAGGAATTAGCATCCTCGAACCAAACGCCTTAGGAAAAATAATTCCACTCGGCATCGATTCCGGATTCTACCACCACCAGCCGGAATGGTCTTCGGATCAATCTCCCTTAAAGCATAAGTTGCTATTTTGGCCCAAAACGAATCACCCCATGTTGGTGTTGCGTAATCAATTTGGTACGCGGGATGCCATTTACGGACAAATCAAGGTATCCGAGCTCCAAGGAAATTTACGAGAGCTCTATCAGGATCGATTCCCCACAGATCCGAATGAGCCACGGGAGTTGGCTGATACTCGCAAAGTTCTAACCTATTACAACAAACCACTGTTCGCTGAAAATTTCGGAGCTCAAGAAGCAAGAACGACAGACAATGCGACGACGCTAGATGACTGGCAAACGTTTTATCAGGGTGGCATGCGTCTGGCTGACTACCTCCAGTTCTCTGGAAATGCAGGAACGATGTTGAACGTGCTCAGTGAAGGCAGCAGTCTATTTCCCAGTAATCATTTTGAATCATTACCGAAGTACGACAGTGGAGCCTTCTTTTCGAACGGACAAGATCCACTGAAAAAAGATGTCTTGGAGATGCTCCTTCGGATCTTCAATGAACGCCAATTAAAACTAGTTCCGACACTTCAGCTTTCCATGTGTTTAAGGGAATTGGAAGCCATCGGCGAACAGGATAAAAGCATTTATCTTCAAATTGCACCAACTGGCATGGAGAATAATGAGTTGTACCCCCGGTACAATCCGCTCGACCCCCGTGTACAACGAGCCATTCGAAATTTCGTGCTCTCGATAGTATCCCGATACAAACACCACTCGAGTTTTGCTGGTATCTGCCTTGAGTTATCCCCGAATACGTACACTCATCTACCTGGGACTGCATGGACGCCGGATACCATAACACTCAGTAGGTTTTTTGAAACGCAGCAGCTAAGCCCTAGTGATTCGCATGAGGAAAACCTTCAGGCAATTCGTCAGCGATATCGCAAGCAATGGCAGTTATGGGTACAGGCGGAATTGATGCAACTTTATGTCCAATTAGCCGACGACTTAAAGCAACAGAGTGATTCTTCGACCAAACTATACCTAGCAACCGGCGCTCTTTATGACACTCCGCAAGCAAGACAATTAGCCCGTCCGATTATTCCTCCTCAAAACCGCCTTACCAGTTTCCTGACTTCGCTGGGCTTGGATCCGACTGCGACAAAATCGCTAGAACAGGTAGTTTGGCTACATCCTCAAAGATCCAATCCCATTCTCGATCCTGTCCGTCAGCATGTCGAGTTAGAAGTCAATCGATCCAATGAGTTAATCAAACTGCATAGTCAGGGGAGGTCCACCGGAGTTCTATTTGAACACACGCCACACGTCGCTAAGCTGACGGATCTCGAGGCACAATCTCCGTGGGGACAGGAGAACACGAACACCTGGTTTGCCAATACACTCACTCCTTCTAGTCAATTCAATCGTCAGCGGTTTATATCTGCGTTAGCTAAGTCGGATCATCGAGTGCTGGTTGATGGGGGTTGGATGCTCACCATGGGCCAGGAGGATACCACCCGTGCAATCTTCCATTGTTACCAAAGCCTACCAGACGTGCCATTTGAAACCGTGAAGGTCGTTAATGGGGCTACGGTCACACAACCGTTGGTTATCCGTAGACACATTTCAACCGCTGGAAATCAACCGACAACCTACCTCTACGTCCTTAATAATGCTCCCTGGGCCACAACAGCTCAGGTGGAATTGCTCTTACCTCCCAACGGTCACCCAGTCGCCTTGGGACAAAAGGCCAAGTCAAGTTTTCGTTGGCACCCCAAAGGAGCGACGTGGCAATTAGTAATGGAGCCTTTTGATTTCATTGCCGTTCGAATTGATCATGCAGAAGCGGATGTGATTGGTGCCAACGTCCAATTCAATCAGGAAGTCATCACTCGACTACACAACAGTATTTTGAAGGTGAATCAGCGACTGGGCCCACTACAGCAACCGAGCAGTCGTACACCGCTTAAAAATGCCGATTTTGAGGCACCGGCGGTTAATCAGGTTACACCCGGCTGGCTATATAACAGTCAGGCAGGAAACCGAATCGAAGTTGTCCGAGAATCGGCACAGAATGGTAACCAACATTTATCGATTCACCGTCCAGATTCTTCCCGACAGGTACTCTGGGTACGCAGTGAACCGTTTAATGTACCTCCGACCGGACGGGTTGCCTTTACTGTATGGATGCGAACATCCACACCGAATCGCCAACCATCCATTCGGCTTTCTATCGAAGGTCGTCTCCAAGGTAAAGTCTACTATCGTCCTCGTACCATCGGACGCCCTGAGTCCGGTATCACCACCACGAGTCACGTGAATCCATTGTCTGCCAACTGGAATCGCTACGTTCTCATTGTCGATGACCTACCCACTCAGGGCTTAACTGATTTGCGTGTTGGCTTCGACTTAATGACTCCCGGTCATGTGGAAATCGACAATCTTCAGGTTTACGACCTGTGGTTTCAGCAACGAGAATACCGCGAATTAATGAAAGACATTTCGGTTGCCTACTCGCATCCCGGTCAGGGACGTGTTTCAGACTGTTTCGAATACTTAAATAGCTACTGGCCTCAGTATCTAGCCAAATACGCCACGCCGAATCGGGACCAGATTGCCCGTCAGGCACGTCTTCCGGAATCCGAAAAAGAGGACTCCCCAGCATCTGTCTGGCCTAAATTACCGAACGTGATCGAACAATTCAAAGAATTGCCGACTAAACTTTTCCCTTTCCAAGGGAATGAGTGACAGGCACAATCGAACTGAAGACTTACACCTGGACATCCGAAGTAATAGGATGGCAGCTTTTGTCGATTCGTTCGAGCGTTCTATACTTCCGCATCTTCACGAAGTTGAACCTGTAAGGCACTCAATACCTGATTAGCCCGCTCGTTCTTATCGCGAACATTGAGCACATTATCGAGAATGTATTCATTCTTCTCATTGGTTGGGCGTATATAGAGGCGGCCGGCCTTGAATGGCCACAGATGTTCGAAAATATCGTTGACCTCCATTTCAAACCGCATATGGTGAGCAGAGTATCTTTTGCTGTGCTGAGGAAGCCCATGGTAGTGGATCGCTTCATTGGGCTTAATCACCCAGTAATCGAGTTTTCGAGCAAAGAACATAATCAGGAACAGGATCCCCAACATAATGCTCATAGTCCAGAAGAATGCACCATTCGCAGCAGGTTTGATACTTGAAATGAAGTCACTAAGACCACCCATCAATTCCGGGTTCTTCTCACTCAGAATCCAAAGTCCCGCCATTGCCAAGAACACAAAAGCGATGAGTGCCAAAAAACGATTCGAAGGAAAATCAAACGCCATCACGACCAGGTTGAGCGTAAACACGAACATAAAGATGATGGTCACAGTGGCTTCAGGCGTGTTACTTTCTACGACTTCCTTAGTAACCTCAGTATTTTCCGACGATTCCGTAGTGGCTTCGACAGTCTGAGCTTGTGTCGAAGTCGGTGAGCCATCGGTTCCCGCTAACTCCAGATAGCAGGCAGCGAGTACGCAATAGATCAGAGTAGGAAGCAGGAAGATGATTTTCGGATAAAAGTAAATCCGGACTTCATCCGTAATACGCTCTGCTCTTTTAGGATCATCAATGGCTGCTTCAGAGTTTGATTCGTTGGTAGCTTCGGTGTTCATTACATTCACTCAAATCTTCATTTCTACCCGGGCCTGCATCAGATGCGTCATTATAGAAGCGTAGTGTGTTTCAAATCATGACGCAAATAGTTTTCACCAATTCATGGCGCATTAAAAAGCGGAAGGCACGGGACTCGAACCCGCAACCGGTTGCCCGGCCCCTGATTTCGAATCAGGTCGCTCACCAATTCGCATACCTTCCGTATAACTTACTACTGTTTTAGCCTATTGCAGAGTGATGACAAGACGGTAGAGCGAGTGCAATTGGGATGACCAGCATAACCGGACAATGCTGGAGCATGTCTTGGCTGCTACATCCGGACTATTCGGCACGTCGAAAAGCTTCTGATGGAAACCAGGTGTGGATTGTATCGCTCATACCGCTGATTGCTGTTGTTAGGGATGCTCTAAATGAACCCATGATATCGTCAAACAGAATATTTCTCGTTTTTGCTAAAGCACTTCGACGATATCAACAGCATCGAGAGGAATCCTCTCAGTCAACTTATTCCACTGACTTCTGGGATAAGCTGACAAACTAAAACGGGAACAACCAGTCTCCCTCACGACCTGTTAGGTGATGTAATGAAACGGACATTTCGAGTTGTATCACGAGCTTCCGATGACTCTTATTTGATGAATGACTTTTTATCAGAAGACGCTCTGGTACGCGAATTCGAACAAATCGGAATGGATGATTGTCATACCGACCTCTCCATTCGCGGACTCCCGGTGTTGAAAGGACTTGTAGGCCCCATGGCTGACGGCAAACACGTCCGCTACGAAACACCAGCCGTATTTGAAGAATTAACAAAGGAATGGGCTATTAC
>Ga0066378_10000061_pt1 | contig 42469 bp, 30 predicted proteins | sample Knorr_S23_td_DCM_FD_70947 | JGI IMG/M metagenome (GOLD analysis project Ga0066378, IMG submission 70947) | Marine microbial communities from Southern Atlantic Ocean transect - Knorr_S23_td_DCM_ad_71m_LV_A | ecosystem: Environmental > Aquatic > Marine > Oceanic | place: Southern Atlantic ocean...
CCACTCGAGCGCGCCCCACGGAACAAAGGCAATATCGCTTTGTTCCCGAATCAAAGTGATTTGCTCCGGACGCAACTCGGCATACCGGCCCCAAAAAAGGGGTTTGGAACTTTCGGCATCCTTCAGCGCTCCCATGTCCTGAAATTGCGGCTAGGATTCGAGCCTTTCAAGAGAGGTCAAAAGATTACGGTAAAAACCACCAAAATTTTCATGAGGGAATAGAAAATCGCGATCCAATAAACCAATGTGGGTGGGGCTGGTTAGGGATAGCCAACCGCATCCATGAAGCTCTACCAAAAGGTCTGAAGGTGGTCAGCCCTACCATCGATTATTCGATTCCGGCGAGCTTAAGGAGCTCGTTGGCCGTAAAGCGTTCTTCTTTAGTCAGGCTATGCGGCGTTAACTCGCCATAATTCTTTTCCAACTCCTGGAAGCGCTTTTGCGTTGCCTCGACGAATGTATCGACAGGCTCATCGATGCCAAAGAGGTCCATAATCACCGGCAGCCATCTATGCCCGTAGCGAACGTGCTGTTGTTCATCATTTCGGTCGAATGCGAGCAGCGTATCCGCTTCGAAATCGCTCAATTCGCGCACTCGATCCATGATGTAAGCCTTGGTCCCGAAGCTCCCCGCTTCAAATTCCCTGGTCATCATGGCATACCGCTCGGGCGGAGTCATTTGAACCAGGATATTGTAGAGGCTCACCGAATGCTCTAGGGTCATGAGATCAACGCCCAGCTTCGGCAATTGTCGGTACCCAAATGCGCTATGACGAGACTCGTCCCACAAATGCCGGGCCAAATCGTAATGGAGATCGAAAGGAGCTTCTGGAGTTTCGTAGAACACCGTCGATAGATAATCAACCGCGTCGAGTTCCATCATCAGCCACACATAGACCATCAGCCGGATGACGCGGGCATCGGTTTTCGGATCCTCGAGCCAATCGCGACAAATAGGAAACTCCCCGGGATCGTATCCAAAAACGCTGGAACATGTAGGAAAGTCGCCTCGATTACAGGTGTCCGGATGGCGATACGGCAGATCGGGCCATCGCCAATTGAAATCGTTCGGCAATTTCGCTTTTGGTAGGGCACCGAGCCAGCCGCCTTGGGCATCCAGGGCCAATTGCAAACGCTGAACCCAGTCCGTATTTTCCATTAAGCCAGTGTAAGGCTGAATCTCCGCTTGATGCCTCTCCTCGTCCTGAATAAATTCCTCTACCAATTTGCGAGAAGGCCAATCGGCTAGCGAATGCGTTGTGTCCAAGTACTTTCGATACGAGATCAGAAGCTCTCCTTTGATAACCCGGTAGAAAGCGGCCAATCCTTCGATCTCTTCATCAACCCGAATAGACTCTTCAAATATGCGCCTAATTTCCTCTCGGGCCGCTTCGTTCTTCCCGAAACCGCCCAACTCGTTCCCTCGTTCCCGAAGAAACCGGGCATGCCCCGCCGATTCCCAAACGTGCTGGCAAAGCAAATACTTCAATTCGATATCTCCAACCCGATAAATGTAGGTCGTAAGGCAACGGACAATTTCCCGCTCCACTTCGAACAGAACTCGCAAGAACTTAACAGTGGATCCCACCGCAGCCATGCGACTGGAACTCCGTGCCTTCGCTGGGTTTGGTGATGTCGACTGGGTCATGAGCGATTCTTCAATATCAAGAAAAAGCCTCAGCAAATTCGGCCGCGCTTGCCTGCAATAGAGTGACCTGGCGGATCTTCACCGATCCACCGTTCATCGATCGCTTCGCTGGCCCTTTGATAACGGCTATCGCTGGAAACCCGAAATCGGTTTTCGGTACGATTGTCCACGGCAGCGTGCACGACGAACATACCGAAGGTGAGAAAATCTCCCGCTTCGAACTCCGAGGTCAGCCATCGTCCCCCGAATTTGTCCCGAATCCGTGGAGGATTGTGGGATAGCGTTCCCGTGAAGGTCCATTTTCCTTCCTCGGCCCTCTCCTTCTGCTCCGGCATATTCTTACAGTAGGAATCCACATCCCGGAAAACGTAATTCTTGAGAAGGTCCATGCGTCGGTGCGAACCCTCCAAAATCATCAACCCGCCCAGGTCGTAAGGGATATCTCCGAAGGGCAGCCAACAGGTCATATGGTTGTGGGTACCCCGACCCATATATGGTAGATCCGTGTGCGGGTTGGTTCCTTTGCCCGGAGGCATCGCCCTGAGCCAGGTGAAATCATAATGTCTGACTGACTCCCCATATAATCCCTTGTAGAAGTCGATTAATCTACCCGAATAGAGCAATTTTTGAACCTGTGGACACGCGCCGGCAACCTCTGGCATGAATTCCATTGAGGCCCCCGGCAGGCATCGCATATCCATCTCCGAAAAATCAGGATCCAAAACGCCCTTGGAGACCATGGCGCGTGCAATCTCAGCTCTGGCTGCCAATACCTCATCCCTATCCAAACAGCCCTTCATGAATAGGTAGCCATCCTCATCGAGCCGCCGTCTCAACTCAGTGAAATCATCGGCCGCGTCGGCTGATTCGCGAAGCGTTCCCACACGATCCCTATCCATATCGAGAGCATGCCCGTAAGAGTAGAACTGAGGCAATGTGGCTGCGGAACTCATAATGTATGACTGCTTTAAGAAAACCGCTTGGATCATAGACCATATCGGCCCGACTATAAATGGTTGATTTGGGAATAACCATGTATATTTTGGCAATTATATTACGATGATCAAGCCTCGGTATAAGACTTGGATTTCAACCCCTATAATGTCTAATCTAGGTGGAATTTTGCACGCTGGTAAGCTCCAGAATACACCAGGTATCGATCCAAATAGCATGCGTATTTTGGGTGAATACGCTTTGGTTCTCATTCTGTCCGGTACAGCTTACTATAAGGATGCCAACGGCGCGGAGGAAGTACTCGAAGCGGGAAATGCTATCATCGTCTTTCCCGATCTGGCCCATGTCTATGGACCGTTCCAAACGAACGAGTGGGCCCACACATACGCTATTTTCAATGGTCCCCAATTCGAATTGCTCAAAAAAGCGGGTGTCCTGGATTCCGATAAACCGATTTGGCAACTCGATAGCATTGCCTATTGGAATCAGCGTATCGAAGAATGCCTGAATTCCGCATCTCAGAAGTCCCCAACTCAAAGTCTCCAGTTTCTGGGGCATTTCACACAACTCCTGATCGAAATGAAGACTCGAGATTTAGAGGCCAAGATCGACGGCGCTGCCTCGCGAATCGATATGGCGACAAAGCTGTTATCAGGACCCGTGGACGGCATGTGGATCGCTCCAGAGGAAGTTGCCCGCCGGGCAGGCTTGAGCTATGAGAGCTTTCGTAAGCGTTTCGCGAGAGCCCGGGGAATTGCACCCGCCAAATTCCAAACCCAGAAGCGCATCGAATTCGCCCAAGCCGCTATTTATCAAGGAACACGCACATTCCAAGAGCTGGCTGACGAGCTAGGATTCTGTGATGCCTTTCACTTTTCAAAAACCTTCAAGCGCCTCACGGGGGAATCGCCCACTGAGTTCAGACAAAAAGCCACTGGAGGAAAACGGCGAGTCTAGGCGTTGAGTATATGCCGGATGAGCACGCTTTACCGAAAAACGATCTTGGAGTCGCTCGAGTATCGCCGAGCCAAATATCCTTTCTGGGATGTTTACAGATCATGCTGGAAATCGGAATACTGACTGACGAGATCTCCCTCGACCTTGACGAAGCCTTAGCCAAAGGGAAATCGCTAGGATTTCGCAAGTACGAGTTGCGCTGCGTCGACTCTTACGATTATCGCGTTCCGAATCTCCCAACCGGGGCCGAAGAACGTCTGAAGGCTGAGATCGATGCAGGCGAATTGGAGCTTACAGCCCTGGCCCCGGGTCTATTCAAGCTACCACTCACGGATCGCGAAACCATCGCCACTGAGCTTGCGAGTAACCTACCTCGGACCTGCGACATGGCTCAGCGTCTCGACGCACCCACTTTAATTGTATTCAGTTTTATGAGATCCAATGATGGCTCCAAGGCTGAAGCCATCGACTTACTCGGCAAAGCGGGCGAGATCGTCGCCAGCCATGGGTTGAAGATGGCAATCGAGAACGAGCCTGGATTCTACGCGGATACTGGCGAGAATACAGCTGCCTTGGTCAAAGCAATTGGCTTGGAGAACGTGGGGATCAACTGGGATCCAGGAAATGCGGTAAGCTCTGGAGAAGCGGCCTTCCCTGTTGGATATCGGGCCGTCCTTCCCTTTCTTTTGAACGTGCATGTCAAAGACACGATACCAGTGCCCCCAGACAAGTGGGAGAATCTGTTGATCGGAGACGGTGGCGTCAATTGGCTCGGGCAGATCAGAGCCCTGGCAAAAGAACGGCCTTCCCAACATATCACCTTGGAGACGCATGTTTTCCCTTTGCTGGAATCCACGAGCGAAGATCTTCGCCGCCTGAAGATCCTAATAAAGGCAGCCGAAGAACTGGCATAAAACGCATGAGGTCTCCAGGCCTCTTTGATTTTATCATAATTTGAATCTCGATTCTTAGCTATGACAGTTTCCCAATTCCTAAACTCGCTCGAAGCCATCCACGTTCTCCATGATGATGTGCCTGTCGAGCAAACGGCTGCTGAATACATCATTTCCGGATCGACCCCCACCGCCAGTATCGCTTCTAGTAACTGCCAAAGCAAAAGGAATATACTTTCTCTGGGAACTCTTTCAACGGCCGAAGCAGCCGAGCGAGGCATTCCTAATAATGGCGTCGACGAGTGGATGTTCATAAAATCCGGATCCGATCAGTCGCTTCAACTTTTCGTTTCCCATACTTGGTTTCTCTACAGGTTGGCCTGCCAAGTAGTCGATGAATGGACGGATCGCGAACTATCCGAGTTCTCCGAAGGAAAGTTGATAACGCCAGCCTTCAAGATGCTTCGTCCAGCTTACGATTCCCTGCTTAATAACCATGCTCGGACGGCTAAAGGATTCGACCCTGAAGATCATATACGCGAAATGGCCCGCCAAGGCTATACGCACATAGAAGTGAACGGCTACGCGGCCAACTTCCCATATGAAAAAGCAGCTCCCGACGAATTGCTGTATCTATTCTACACCTACTGCCCGGCCTTGGACCAGTTCGTCTACAGTAAGCTGAATAAGGGTATCTACCCCTTCGACTACCTGCAGGCCAATTTGCGGAAGCTGGTCCATTCCGCTCAGCTCGCGGAAAAGTATGGCCTACGGGCGGGCATTCTTTCTTTCGAACCGCGTTCTGTTCCAGACGAGCTGCTTCAGCGTTATCCAATGCTACGCGGAGCGAGAGTCGATCATCCGCTTAGAAGCTTTAGGCCTCGGTACAACCTCACAACTGCCCACCCAGTCGTTCTCGAACACTACACCGAGATGCTCACCAAAATAGTTAAAGCTGCTCCCAATATAGACTACATGTCTATCTGGTCGAACGATAGCGGAGCCGGTTTCGAATACACGAGCTCACTCTACGTGGGACGCAACGGCGGCGGCTACGTCATTCGTGAATTTAAAAGCGATGATGAGATTGCCCAAGCAGCAGCGACAAACATCATCCGCTTTATGAAGACGATTCGCGATGCTGGTCGCAGCGTCAATCCGCGCTTCAGCTGCATGCTCCGAAGCGAGATGTTCTATGCGGAGCAGGACCATCTCTGGGATCAAGTTGAGGAAGGAATCGAACTCGAAACTAACACCCTTGTTAGCAAAGGCTTCGACGCGGACTACAGACACCCGAAATACGACTGGGCCAAGGAGTTCACCTTTTCCGGCCTATTCAACCAGTTCGATGCCCGCGAGAAGCCCAGAAAAGAGCTGCTCGAGTCGAAGGGCTCCAATGCTCATCTCTATTTCAGCCCTGGATCTTTCTGGAATATGGAGCCGGTCAAAGCGCCCATTTATCCAAAGATGTTGTGGGAAAAGCTGCGCGATTTGCATGCCCAGGAAGCCTCGCATATAGCCGGCCTCTGCGGCTCCACTCCCGCCACCCTGGCCCCTTACAATATTAACCAGGAGATAGTCCAAGCCTTCCAGAATGAGCCGTCGCTCCCATTAGAGGACTTACTATGTCGAAAGGCGATCAAGTGGGTTGGAAAAGAAGGGGCGGATCAGCTCGTAGATCTTTGGCTACAGGCCGACGATGCCTATCGGAGTTTCCCGGCCCCAGTCAATGTATTGGCTATTTGGTGTACTTGGTATCGCATTTTGGTTCGACCGTTCGTCCCTAATTTCGAAGCCCTGAGCGAAGACGAACGCGCCTACTACGAGGATTTCCACCTGGGACATGTCAACAACCGCATTCGCACAGATTTCCGACGGGAGATAAATTTCGAATTCTGCACGCCCGAATACGCGGGCAAATGCAGACACGCGATGACCAACGACTCGCTGCCCGCCATAGCTAAGGCAATCGAATTGGCAGAAGCTGGACTCGCTTCGGCCAATTCGGATGCAAACGCTTGTGATGCTTGGATACATCACTTAGAGCGGCTCAAGGGCAGCCAATCCTGGCTCCGTTCCCAGCGAAATATCGCCGCCTGGATCGAAGGCGTTCATGGATACATCGAGTCCGATAAACCTGATGAGAAAAAACTGTGCCAAAAGTTGGTGCGAGAGACCGTGCTAGACGAAAAAGCGAATGCCCAGCTGCTTCTCGCTCATGTAGAAAGGGCCAAAACTGAATGGATGATTCAATCGGAGGTTGGAGAAACGACATTTATCTACGGTGACAACATAGCTTATCTAATCCGCAAAAAGATCGCCTTGATGGAGGGCCGTGAAAACGACACCCCGCATGTCGATCCTGATTACATTTGGCGGGTGCCTGGAGTCAACTGCTAGGATTGATAGATCTAATCTTCTAATTAGATTGGGCTAAGATCTGCAATTAAAATTGGAGAGCCTACTTAGTCGCCATAAAAAATCAATACGCTCGCCAGAAGAGAGCTTGGCCATCATTTCTAGTTCTGGTTGAAGATTTGCAGCGTGATAAACAAGCTCCTAAAAATACTTTTAAGCTAGGCATTAGACTAAACGCGCCGCGGGCGAAGCGTTGTTGGATTCACCAAATAAAATCGGCTTCCCTCTGGGGGAAGCCGATGCAAATTGCGGATAACGCTAATCTGAGTTTCTATTCGATTATCGAAGACTAGAAACCGAACGTAGCCGAGACAGTTATCAAACGTCCTCTCATAAAGCGGTAAAGTTTCGTACCGTCCGGATTAGCGTATATCGGCACAAGATCGTCATTATCTAATAGATCCTTGACGTTCAGTTGAATCGACAAACTCCGGTCGTTATCCAGCATATATTCCGACCGGAAAAATAGATCAACGAAGTCCTGCTTTGGGCCATAATTAGGCATAGTTGGATCGTAGGCAATATTCCCGAAATCATTTTCAGATACCCCAAAACCGATGCCGACTTTATCTTGCCATCTGTAACCACCACCTACAGTGAAATCACCTAGCAAAGAAGGTATTAAGTCGCTTTCAGTGCCAAAATTGTAGCTAGTGTTAAAGTTGATACGCAGCTGTCTTTGCTCAATAGAAGGAATGCCCTCTTGCGTACGTGCAGCAGCTAGCGGTGTTATTATAGCACTTGTCGCTCTCTCTGCGAGGGTTTCGGTTCCGAGGTCATCGATGAAATAATTTTGTGCAAACGAGCTGTTCACCCAGTTTGGCGTAACGTGTGAGTCAGCATACGCCTGAAGCCGCGGATATATGTTAGAAAGAACAGTTTCCTGTTCAGCTATTCCAACCATTGAAGTCCACCTCGCACTTGGATTGTAGGTTAGTTCAAGCTCATATCCCTCAGCCGTGAAATCCTGAGTTCCGGTATCTCCACTATCCCTGCTGGTGGTAGCTTCAGAGTTAGCCCAATCTGGAACAAAGCCGTTGACATCAATTACTCCCTGCGGAGGCAAAACTGCCTGTGCATCGGAAGCTGTAAAACCTTGAGCAACATTCGCTGGGTTGTCTAACTCTCTGGCTAAGCCAAGGAGGATAGCCTCACTTGCCGATACAGGCCCCGTTTCAAATGAATTGTTTAAAATTCCAGTTTCGAACTTGTTGAAACGTAGCGAGAATTCACCCCCGTCAGTGGTGTAGATGATACCCTTCTCTTTCGTTGATCCGACAATGGAGTCAATAGGATCATTGAATACACTAACCCTTCCTCCTTTCGGCTGAAAATTGGACGAGTCCGAATGGTAGAGTGTTACATCTGGCATACCCGTTATTACATCTCCCAGAAGCTCACGTAAATGAATTGTGGTGCTCCATGAAGTCGTATCTTCGTCAGCTATTTCTGTAGGGTCTTGCGGTCCAGCGACAAAAGTGGGGTCATCTAACTTATCCCCCTCCCTTGTTATGCCAGTACCGCCTGGTGCACTAATGTTTCTAGTGCGTAGGCGGTCGTTTCTCCATGTTCCCGTCAACACAATCGAATTGTTCCAAAGATAATGCTGACCGACAAAGGCGACTGAATCGAGTTTCTCAAGCCCCTTCCCAGCATAAAATGAGGCTGGGATGTTGTTGTTATCATCCATGTTGAAAGTAGTAGCGTTGAAATTTACGAAGGCATCTGCCGATTGACTCCAACTTCTCCAACTACCATCCACCACAGGCCTATTCCTCTGCTGACCAAATGTTAGTCCACCAATATTCGCTCCCTTCAAATCACTAATCGAATTGATATTCAGGTAGTCGATGCTTGGATTATGGGGCATTTCAAACTGACTTCCAGTGCGAATGGAAGCCCAACTCATCGCTGTATCACCTTGGAGTGCCGCCACAACTGCTGTCGGATCTATTTTGTAACGACCGTACGACTGGGAATCTCTAAGCACTCTTCCTTGCATCAAACCTGTGAGCTTGAGCCGTCCGAGGGCCTTTGATACCACACCTTCGCTCATAAAGTCGTCGAAACGAATTTCACCATAACCCGTTGCGCGGTTCGACTTACGATCGTTGTTCAAGTTATTACCCTGCCAAAAACCACCCATAACTGGCTTTCCAAAATGAGGGTTTGGCACTAGTGCACCATCAGCTTGGCCATTAGCCGTATCCAAGAGATACATATTCGGGTCTATGAACAACGATCTCTGCACTTTACCCTGCAGGGGATTAGATGATTTCGAAAAGTGCTTTTGCTCATAAATCGAAAATTCAAATCCCAGGCGATTATCGAACCATGATCCTTCAATTGATCCTTGGTAAACTTGCCAATCCGAGTTTTGAGAATGAGCCCCACCTGTGTATAACTCTTTCCGATAATCGAAAATACTAGTGTCAATTATCTGCGAGGATAGAAAGCCGCCTACGAAAAAGTTCTTCGTGCCCGCTGCTACAGGGTCACCATTGGGGTAAGTACCACCTCTGCGGATCGTGTCAGCACGACCACGAGGCTGAACCATCATCATTTCACCAGAAGTTCCTCCTGGTGCCCCACGGTTTTTTCTAATAAAAACATTACCGCCATATATGGGATCTGCCTGGTCAGCACTGAAAAAGCTTACGAAACCACTGCTCGAGCCGGGCGAGGCAACAGTCCAAAATCTACTGTTCGGCACGCCCGCCGAGTAGTCGCCGGAACCTCTAAATTGATTGGCTGCGTCCGCCCCTCCCATCGTGATCGGTTTTCCCATGTCAATCCATGGTGTTATACCATCGTTGATGGGCGTCATATCCGGGTTAGCACCATATCGCTCACCAGTTTCTATATTTCCACTGATGCTTATGTTGTCTGTAAGTTTCCAAACGAAAGAGCCGAAAAGTCGCTCGTCTTCTAAAAATGCCTGCCGCTGCTCATACTCTCTATCCTCCTTTAGTGCAGCTATTCGTATTGCCAACCTATCTTCCACCAAAACCTTGTTGTAGCGAAAGGAACTTCTCATCGTGCCATGCTCGTCCGTCTCGAAACGCAAACGCCCAAAGTTGTCGTACAAATTAGCTTTAATCGTTGAAGTATTGACGATTCCGCCAGGGCTTCCTATCCCAAACAAAGCAGAATTGGCACCCCTCTGGACCTCCAACCGATCCGTATTAAAAGTGTCGAACGGAACTTCGGTTACGAAATAATTTCTTGTCAAATCCGCCGCCGACAAACCACGGATGCGAGAATTACCGCCTTGAGGTCTATCCGTTTCCGTTTCTGGGATCGGTGACCCAGCAGTCGATTGGTAACCCGAGAAATTTCCACTGGGTCCCGATATCTCCGCATTCGGAGCGAACATTAATGCCTCGCCGATCGTGTTCGCGTTGTTATCCTCCAGAAACTCATCGTTCAAAACAGTAATCGAAGCTGCAATATCCCGAAGATTCGTGTTCAAACGAGTTCCTGCTAAAGACGAGGTTGACTTATATCCCACGTCTCCCGAGGCATCAACCGTGAACGGCGATAGCTCGTAGAGCTCATTTTCCGAATTCGCCCCGCTCTGGCCGTAAAGGCTCAAGCAGGCGAAAATACCGCACAATGGCAGCAGAGTTTTGATTAGTTTAGGTGTGCTCATAATAGGTGTAGTCTTTTTGGGTGGCTCAAAGAGCAGATTCTAGTTAGTTTGATGGAAAGGTTTGATGAGACGAATCGAAACTTCCCCAGCGTTCAAGAAAAATTAACTGTCCCGTATCCTTCGAATTCTTTGCTGTTTTACAGTAATTACCGTAAAATTTCTGTCCAAAGAAGCCTATTCCCGGAAGTTGGTAGGCTTGAATCCACTCTCATTTACCGTACAACGCCCGATTTGTGCCCTTTCGCTCAGCCCTATACAAGTTGAAGGATTAACCAAGGGGCTCTATTCAATCTAAAGCTCCCAAAGCTTCAGTTAAAATTGAGATGACAATCCCAGATAATCCAATCCGCATAGCTATCATAGGATATGGCGGTAGCGGTAAGGTTTCCCACGCAGCTATTGTTCAGAAAAATAGCGATTTCCAGCTCAAGGCAGTTAGCGATATCTCAACCGAACGGAGAGAAGCCGCCCAAACGGAGCTCGGATGCCCGACATTCGATTCTCACCAGTCTATCCTAGAGAACGCCTCAGAATTCGATCTAGTCAGTATTGTCACTCGTAGTGATACCCATTGCCCGATCGCAGTGGAATGCTTGGAGGCTGGGTTGCACGTAGTTGTCACTAAACCTTGGGCGCTCGATCAATCCGAGGCTCGCCTAATGATCGATGCCCAGCGTTCTAGCGGCAAACGCCTTTTCCCTTGGGTACCCATGCTCTGGTCGCCCGAATTCCTGAAGATTCGGGAGATTATTGAATCCGGAGCGCTAGGGAAGATTTTCCTGGTTCGCCGCTACATCAACCAATTTTGGCGGCGGCACGATTGGCAAACGGAGTCGAAATTCGGCGGTGGCTACCTGCTCAACTGGGGCATGCACATTGTTCAGCCCATTCTGGATATCGTTTCTAGCCCCGCAATCCGAGCCTACGGTCAATTGCAGCAAACCATCAATCCAGGAGACGCCGAAGACAATTTTATGGCCGTTATGGAATTCGAAAACGGGTGCCGAGGCGTCGCCGAATTCACCCAAGCCATCGAGGGGCTTCCCTCGTTCATGGCTCAAGGGGACCGAGGCACTCTAGTTTCGAAAGGGGAAACGATCGAATTGCTAAAATCGGATCCTAGCGATACCGAGCCTCCAAAAAGGATTAACATCAATGTGAAAGGAAAACGTTTCGGTGATGAAGCAGCTATCTACGCAGATATCGCCGCGAACCTGCAAAACGATACTCCTTTCGCCGCTACCGTGGAAAACGCCCTCTATGGGACAATCGTGCTCGACGCTATTAGAAAGTCGCACGAGACCCGCTCTACAGTCACCATTGCCCCACACTGACAGCTCGAAAAACCAATCCACCAATTGTTCCCAATCCTTAAATTGGATAGCCTTAGCCCAATCTTGACTTAGCCTGAGCCTCAATCCACTTAATTAAAAGTAGCTGATTCGCGCGTACATACTTTCGGGCCGGGTTACTGCTGCTACTGATTTCAAACTCCATACTTTACCCCATTCAGCATGCGTAAACCAAGGCCCTCTTGCAAAACGATCGCTGAAGCCGCAGGCGTCAGCCGAATGACGGTTTCCATGGCGTTGCGAGACCATCCGCGGGTCGCGCCACAGACTCGGGAACGGATCAAGCGCATTGCCGAAGAGCAAGGCTACACACCCGATCCTAATTTGACAGAACTGATGCGCTATCTCCGCAAGCGCGATGTTAGTAAAGAAGAGCCCGTCATCGCCATTCTTAATGGTCAGAGAAAGCCATTGGCCGAACTGGGAAGCAGTTCGCTGCTCGTGCGGGAAGGAGCCGTAGAACGAGCCGAACATCTTGGGTTCAAAACCGAGGATTTCTGGCTTCACGAACCGGGTATGCGTCTTCAAAGAATCGTGCAAATTCTGCAAGCCAGAGGAATCCACGGCTTGGTCGTTCTTCCTGTCGGTGGATTGGATGACGTATTTTTACTACCTCAAGAAGACTTCATGGGAGTGGCCACCTGCGGCGTGGCCGCCCGCTTAGGCTTTAACCAAGTGCATCCTCACTTTTACCAGGCGATGCATGTGGGTATCAGCAATTTGACTGAAAGGGGGTTTGAGCGTATCGGATTCTGTCTCACCGATCGCGAAGACATTCGATCAAATCACCTGTATTTAAGTTACTTGCTCTGGCACCAGAAAAATATTCCCGAATCGAACCGGATTGCTCCCCTGCTACTGGATGAGATTGGAAGAAACCAACTAGTCGACTGGGTGGAAGAAGAGCGGCCAGATGTCGTATTGAGCCCCAACTCCCAACACTACCACTGGCTGAAAGCGGCAGGCTTTGACATCCCGAACGATATCAGTTTTGCCGCTTTGGCTCCAGGGTTAGTAACCGATGGCGAAATCGCCCAAGTACGTGTTGGATATCGGAAGATCGGCGCCACCGCTATCGACGTGCTAAAAACGAAACTCGCTCACGAACAGCTAGGCCCCACAGACAACCCCGCCGTCACTCTGATTCGAGGTGAATGGAACGAAGGCTCGAGCGTACGCAAACCCCGGAAAACGGTCGCCGCGTAAGATCCCAAAAGCGTTTTATTTAGCGGCCGATCTCACGCCTACGCCGTAGCTGCGGCGGCGCAAGCCGAGCGGCCAAAGATGTCAGCCTGCGCGGCTAATCTTTCTCCCCTACTTGATCGTGACCATAAGCCAAAGGAGCAGGATAACCAAACCAACTACGCACCAGCTTCCTCCAAAGCCGAGCCAGTCCATCCGGTCTGGCTTGGCGATCTCCCAATTCGATCCGGGAAAGAGCTTCTTGGCGCTCACGGACTCTGGATGGTTCGCGGTATGGGTTACGGCCCGATCATCCTCATCTTTCGTTTCCTGAATAGGCGTGAAAATCTTACCGAAGAAGTAGTCCAGTCGGCTCTTTTCGACCGGTTTGGTAATGAGGGAAATAACAACCAGAAGGAAGAATGGGAAGAAGGCTACGAAGAAGAATCGGGCCGCCACTAATTGCGACTTCTTGAAGCCAGTAAAGTCGATTCCCAGCCAACTGAGAACCCACAATTCCGCTTCGAATCGGCCGAGTCCTATCAACAGCGAATCCGGATTTTCGGGATCTTGTCTGACCACGCGCTCGAAGAATATGCCTTTGGGCTCAATGAAAACTTCCTTTTCCACGGTATCACCGACCACCGCCGCCCGTCCAGCGGCAACATCTTCTTCTGTGGCCGGTGTCTTGTAAACTTCGCTGTAGCCTTTGGTTTGAACCAGGAAGTCAGGATTATATCGCGACCAATCCAGCCCGAGGAAGAGATTGGGTATGACCGCGAATATCGCAAAGCAAATGAACACCTCGATGACTACCGCCGTACGAGTTAGCCGTCTCCAGATATAGCCCAGCCAGATAGCGGCCCCAAATATGGCAGGAACTGAAATGAAGTATTTGAACAACTCCAACAAGTTATCCACAAATAGAGCTGTTCCAATTCCGCCCAGCAAGCTGATCGCGATCACCGTTCGACCAACGAGCAAATAGTGCTGCTCCGTGCGTCCTGGGAATAAGGGCTCGTACAGATTGCGAATGAATAGGGCAGAATTGGATACAGAACCAGAGTCCAGTGACGACATGTTGGCCGCCAAAATGCCAACCAGCATCAATCCTATGGCTCCGGGCAATAGTAAATCACGGCTCATGTAGCCCCAGGCCAAATCCGGGTCATGAATCTCCCCCGCATAAAGCCCCAACGCAATCAAGCCAGCCAGTATCCAGAAAAGCATGAGAAAGCGCTTCAAAAACATGCCTCCGATAATTCCAAACCGCGCCGAATTTTCGTTGGTTGCGGATCCCGCCGTCTGCATCATCGTCGCCACCGCTACAATGGCCACGAGCTGGGAACAAAACATGGCGAATACAGTAAGCCCGCCGTATTCACTCAAAGTCACCGAACCAAATAGCTCGAACTTAAAGGCCGGAACCGAAGCATGCAGCCCTTCAAAGCCCCCGAGCTTAGATAAGCCTAGCGGTATCAGAATAAGTGAAAATACAATTATTAGAACCCCTTGAATAGAATCGGTAATCGCCGCCGCTCGAAAACCGCCCATCATCGTATAGACAGCAACAATAATTCCATATACGACGTAGAATACTACGGGGTCCGTGTATGAGAAAAACGACTTCAACTCGCCCTTGAGGCTCTTTTGCTGCAGAATGTCGTGCCGACGCTCCTGCTCTTCAGTCCTTTCCGCGTAAGGAATTCCCATCAGCTCTTGAAACTCTTTGTATTCTTCAACGACAAAGCGCTCCTCGACAGTCAAAACCTCCATCGGTTTAGGGGTGATGGCCATCATGGTCTTGCCCGCCACCATGTAGCCCACACCTCCACCGACAAAGGTCATGATCAACGTGAAAACCGCAAAGCAGCCACCCAAAAAACGGCTGTGAAATCGTTCGGCAAAATAGTCCCCCAATGTCGTTAAACGGGAACGCCGAAACCAAAGCGAGGTGATCCAATAAAAAGGCGTCACGAATAACACCAAAAACTGTATCCACATGCCTCCGACACCTTGACGATAGGTTTCTCGCGTGACCGCAACGGCTTGGTCAGCATTAGTCGATGTGCCGAAATTAAGGAAGAACTGATAGAATTTCCCCAGCGATCGGCCAGCCAGGAAAAAGTCCTCGGTATCGTCGTTTTGCTCACCGGCCTTCTTGCCCAGCCACATGATAATGACCAGGTAAGCAAGGAGCACTATTATATCGAGAATGTGGAGGCCGAGAAATTCCATTTAACAAAACGCGGGAAGCGCCCTACCCGCGCGGCAGAGCCATGTGAGGGTTTAGCTTGATGAACACGTGGCGATAGCTGAGGAAACGGTGTGGGCATCGAAACTTCAACTACTATCCATAGGCTCCATAAAACAAATCGTAGACTCGATATACCGTAAAACGCTCACCTAATTGGAGCCCAGGCTCGACCCAGGCAATTTCCAGGGGCAAAGAGCATCTGATGAGTATGGTATCTTGTATTGTACCAAAGTGTTTGATAGGGCTGATCCCGCGACTCGCGGGATCAGCCCTACCACCCCGAGCCGCAACTCGGCTGCTTCGGGACAAGCAGCCCTAACTTAACTGGCTTTGAAGATTTTCGATATTCACTTGCAATTCATCCTGCCCAATAATCACCACCCCTTTATTCATTAATTAATACGCCCATGTCCGCCCAAACCTACATCAAGTCAGGCAAACAAGAATTCGACGAATTACCGCCTCGTGTACAGAGATACCTGTCCAAAGACACGATGGATATGGTGATCGATGGGGAGCCTATCCGAGGGTATCGCTCTCCCGACACGCCCGCTGTCTGGCTGCGCGACCACTCTGACATGATGCGCGGGTTTCGCTATTTCGAAAGCGATCTTACGTCTGCCGTTAATCACTTCGCCGACACTCAAGCCCGCAACGGGCGCGTTTTCGACTACTTCACTGTGCAACCGGAGAAAATCCCTTGCGAACGGGAAAACTGGTGCAAATACGTTCGCGTACCCGTTGAAGCGGATGTCGAGTACCGCTTCGTCAACGCCGCCTTTCTGGCCTGGCAATCGACTGGCGATGATCAGTGGATCAAGCCGCTCCTCCCGAATTTGGAAATAGCGCTCGAATACGCCTTCAGCCACCGGTGGCGTTGGGATCCCGACAAGCAGCTAGTTAAGCGTCCCTACACCATCGACTCTTGGGACTTCGCTTATTCCGCCGGAAGCCACGACTGGCTCCAATTCCAAATCGACGACCATACATTCTGGGGAATCATGCACGGCGACAACAGCGGGTACTACCAAGCATGCTCCCGATTGGCGACAATCTACCGCCACCTTGAAATGGACAGCCAAGCATCCCGCTGGTCGAATTTCGCGGAAGGCCTGAAATCCCGCATGAACCAAGTTTGCTGGAATGGCTCTTTCTATACCCATTTCGTCAAAGGGACCCCGGTTCAAATCGAGGGAGTCGATGAGAAAAGCCAACTAAGTTTCAGCAACCCGATGAATATCAATCGGGGAGTCGCGTCGATTGAACAGGCTCGATCCATTCTCTCTGAGTATCGTAACCGCTTGGTAAATACGGAAGCATTCGCAGAATGGTTCTCTATCGACCCCCCCTTCCCCGACGGTATCTTCGGCGATGATAAAATAGTCGGTGGAGCCTATTGCAATGGGGGCATCATGCCGCTCGTGGGGGGCGAACTTGCCAGAGCTTACTTGCAGAACGGATTCGAAGCCGAGGGGTTGGAAACCTTGCGAAAGTACCACCAATTGATCTCCAAGAAAGACGAGACCTTTTTATGGTACTTCCCGGATGGGACGGAGTCGTCAGTCGATACCAGCACCAGTCCCGACGCCACGCCCACAGATGGCTGGGGATCGAGCTCTATGCTGTACGGATTGATCGAGGGTCTCGCCGGCGTCCAAGATCAAGCCAAGCATTTCCAGTCTGTCAAACTGGCCCCCCGATGGGCAGCCGCCGAAGTAACGGAAGCAGAAGTTTCCGTAGCCTACCAATCCTCGGGAAAACAGCTTCAATACCAATATGAGGAATCGCCAGAACGCTTATCGCTAAAGGTGAAGAGCGAAAGCGCCCAACTGAATGGGGAAATCCTTATCCCAACGGATCGAACTACCAAGAGCGTGCTTATGGATGGAAATCGTATCGAATTCACCGAAACCCAAATCGGCGAAAGCCGCTATGCTTGCTTCCAAGCGAAATTCAAAGGCGGATCCGAATTCGAGATACAGCTCGACTAAATCAAAGGACTTCCAGACCCTCTGGGGACCCTCCAAAGAGAACGGTCGATTGTCCGTTCAACTAACGGAGCAGCTTCAGCGCTAATCCTCTGTGGTTAATCCTTGTACCGTTCAACGGACACCTTTGTCACGCATGCCACTAATTATGGTAAGGTTACCGAAATGAGTGGTGCGTCGGATTGCCCGCTTTGATCAATCTATTTTGGAACAAGCTGGATCTAAGTTAACCGGCTTGGCGTCCTCGATATCGGCTCAACCGCTATATCGTTAGGCAAAGGTTGTCTTATTTGCCATCAGGCTGACCAATACCCTAGTTCCGGCAATTTGTCTTTTGCAATTTTGGCAAAATCCCCTAAAGCCGCTTCATGCCTCTGAAATCGAGTCGTCCACTTGAAGTCGATATCCCTAGTTGTGGTGTGACGATAGTCGAAAGCCACCACTCTCATCATTTTCGAATGGATTGGAGCACTCATCCATTTCTTAAGGTACTAGCTGTCATCAACGGTATTGGCGCATTGGAAACTGACATAAGCCGCCTGGAGATCCAGCCTTTCGACTTGCTTCTTGTCCCCAGCGATTCGACTCACCGCCTCATCGACGACACTGATCGCCCGCTAGCCTTGCAAATCGTGTGTATCGGCTCTGGCCTTGTCGATGATGTCGCTCGGCATGATGGGATTCAGTTTCGGGAAACTTTGCGAATGCGGCAATCGACACCAACAAACCGGCTGAGGCCCTTGCTGAGGCGCATGATGGCGGAACAATCGCGTGGCGAGGCTGGAAGCTCCACCCTGTTGCGGGCCCTATCGCTGGAGCTTCTGATCAGTTTCCACCAGCAAGGCGAATCGATCGAAACAGCCCGACAAAACAGCCGAGCTTCGGCCGATTCCCGAATGGCTGACTATCTGGCGCATCTAGAGTCGGAATTCTATGCGGAAGAGTCTCTTGAGGAAGCTGCTGCCCGACTCGGAATGAGTCTACGAAGCTTTACATCGCACTTCAAAGCCCTAGCTGGGTGCTCACGGCATCAGAAAATTGCTCGTCTTCGAATCGATCATGCTCGCAAGCTCCTGAAGGATCCTCAGCGAGCAGTTACTGGTATCGCCTTCGAGTGTGGGTACGGCGACCTGTCTAGCTTTTACCGGGCATTCAAAAGAATCGAGGGACGCTCTCCAGGCGACTTTCGGGCAGACCCTAGCTGATGCCCAAATAGAGGTTTCGACCTTTAACGAGGTTTTCGATTTTGCGCTCAGCTACCGATCGCTTGAGCATCCAGAAACCGCAATCCGGGTGAACCCAAGCCACTCTATCCGGTCCCGCTTTCGACACTGCCTTTTCGATCCGGCTCGCCACTTCTTCCGGCGATTCAACGTGATTCACTTTAATATCTATAACGCCAATTCCTAGCTTGATCCGCGTATCGATATCCTTGAGGACCTCGAGATCGTCATCGGGACGGTGAGCGAATTCCATCACCAAGTGATCCGCATGCAGACTGTTCAAGAAGTCCAATAGCGGCTTCCACTTTCCAGCCTGGATCGTTTGGCCACCGTAATTGCCGAAACAAAAATGCACGGCCTTCTCTACCTGTACTTGATCCAAAATCCGATTGATAGCTTCCGCGGCCAAAGGAGCATTTTCAGGACTGCCAGGAACGTTGGCTTCGTCCACTTGTACGCAGGCGCAGGGGAGCTCGGAGACTTGTTCCGCCATTACGTGAGCAATGGCCAAAGTTAGTTCGTCCAGCGAATCGTAATGATTGTCCAACAGCGTGCGGGCCAGCATGTAGGGACTGGTCAAAGTGAACTTCATCGGTCCACCTGCTACTTGAGTCGAGCGGCTGCAGGCTTCAAGCAAGTCGAGGGACCCTTCTGTCAGGGCTTCCCTTACTACGCCCGCCGGCTTGCGTCGAAATGACATCTCCTGCTTTTGGGAAAAGGCTTTGGCATCGCTCACTCCGATGCGGGTATCAATCCCTCCGATGCGAGAAATAAAGTACTCGATCATACCGTTGGTGTCCGGGTGGCTGATGTCGTAACGATAAAGCTCGCCATCCGTCGGTAAATCGATTCCCGCATCCCGCTGCAATCCGATGACAACTCGCGTCGCATCTTGTACGGTTTGCTCACTCGGCAAGGTGTACATCCAATCGATTTGGGAAAAGGAACCAACGGTTGTAGTTTTAATACTAGGGCCTTCAGACATGTTCGCTAGAGTAGCGCTCACACCCATCACCATGCTAGGCAAAATCGGCAAAAGACAATTGGCGATTTCGGCAAATGCCAACCAATTGATTCCACACCCATGCAGAGAACCCCTCAAAACCCAAGGAACGAAGTCACCGTTGATATATTATAATGATGGCAAGACGACAAATGATTGAGCGGTCGATGCTAACCACTAATTCCGATATTCAACTAGGCTGCACAGCTGAAGAATTCGACAACGTTAATGTTCGCGGTCTCAGCAAACCTTTTGGCGGCGGACTCAATCCGCCTGCTTAAATAAAATTCCCCAGGGCACCACAACCAGGGAACCATCAATATTAAACCTTCCATTGTGCAGTAGAATTGATCACGTAATCATTTTCACTGCACAGTGCAGACTATTTGTAAATGGGCGTCAAAGGGGTCGAGTAATTCGTTCTACGGAGCGATGTATCTTTTCTTGCTAAGCTAGCAAGTTGAGGGACCATTGACAGTCCATCCCATTCCTCCAGAGCCATGAATGCCGAGCCCAATATCTTTCCCGATCACCCCACACCGACTGACGAACAGCTAAAGCAGGGCATCGAAGTCCACGACGATCGCTTTCGCTCGCTAGTAAGCGAAACCGCGGAGATCCGCCATCATTGGAAAGGGGCGGAATGGTCCGAGGGAGCGGTTTATCTGCCTTTAGAGAATGTCGTCGTTTGGTCTGACATTCCTAACAACCGCATGCTGCAGTTCAGTCCGGAGACCGGGCAAACTACGGTATTTCGGGAGCCTTCGAATTTCACCAACGGCAACACCATCGACCGAGAAGGCCGAATGGTCACCGCAACCCACCTAACCCATTGCGTTTCCCGCACGGAATCTGATGGGTCAATCACCATTCTGGTTGATCATTACCAAGGCAAGCGACTCAATTCGCCCAACGACGTCGCGGTCAAATCGGACGGAACCATTTGGTTTACCGATCCGCCTTACGGAATCATCTCCAACCGGGAGGGCGAAAAACGCGATTCGGAATTGGAAGGGAATTACGTGTATCGATTCGATCCTGACAACGATGAACTGAAGATCGTGGCCAATGATCTTGATCGCCCCAACGGGCTAACCTTTTCCCCGGACGAGTCGCTTCTTTACGTATCTGATACGGGAGAGCCCAAAAACATGGTAGTCTTTGATGTGAACGACGATGGAGCTAGCCTCGGCGATAAACGGCTATTCGTAAAACTATCTCCGGGCGCTTCCGACGGCTTTCGCTGCGATGTCCGGGGGAATGTCTGGACCAGCGCTGGCGATGGCGTTCAGTGCTTCTCTCCCGAAGGCGAATTGCTCGGTAAAATCCTTATTCCCGAAACCCGCTGCGCCAACTGCTGTTTCGGCGGACCCAACCGCAAAACGCTCTACATTGCCGGAGATACTTCTTTGTATTCAATAGATTTGGACATCGAGGGAGCGACGAACATTTCCTAAAGAAGAATCTTCCTCGTTCTCCCCCTTGTACCCATTACTATTCTTAAATTGTGTCGATCAAGGGTAACAAAGGCTTCCAGCCTGCGTCCTCAATAGGCGATCGGGATTGGAAAACAGGGTTGCCGAAACACCGCGACTACCTAGCTTTTCCTGTCCTACCATTCAATTTTCTGCGTGAAACCGATCGAATATCCACCACCTCCTGAAAAACTGAGCGACCAGCGCTGGTGGAAAGCAATCGGCTTTTTGGGGCCCGGCATCATCATAGCTTCGGTGTCCATCGGCAATGGCGAAACGGTTTTCGCATCTCGAGGGGGTGCTATTTTCGGGTACAGTATGCTCTGGTGCTTCTTCCTAGGAATATTTCTGAAAGGAGCCCAGATCTACGCCTCTGCTCGTTATATGCTCCTTTCTGGCGAGCATCCTATGCAAAGCTGGACCCTACTCCCTGGCCCACGAGGCTGGTTTCCCCTCGGACTGCTCTTCATTACCGCCATCTGTCTCCCCTTTCTCCTGGCTTCCCTTTCTCTTTCGGTTGGATCACTCATCGCCTGGATCCTGAACACCGATGGCGATCCCGACTTGATCGTTCGCGCTTGGTCGACCTTGCTAATTCTCATCGCAGTCGCCTTCAGCTGGAGACAGGGCTACAAGCGCCTCGAACGGACGCAAACGATCGTCGTCGCCCTACTACTCGTCTCCATCCTTGTCGCGGCCATAGCTTGCCAGCCCAGCATTCTTGGACTAGGCAAAGGGCTCTTCGTTCCCACCCTACACGACTACAAGGACTGGATACACGAGAACTATCCAAACATCGCCTCGACATCCGTTTGGATAGAGATCGTCTCCTACATAGGCATCATCGGCGGCGGTCTTCCTGCCTATATTGGCTACTTTAGTTTCCTCCGGGAAAAGAAATGGGGGGTTTTCCAAAAACAATCCATATACCGCCACTCGACATCCGACGGATACGCGGAAATCGATACAAGCGATTCGAATCTCAGCAATGGGCGAACCTGGCTTCGAGCAGTCAAGATAGACGTCGCCGGATCGTTTATAGCCGTTTTCATCTTTTCAGCCGCTTTCATGGCCCTGGGTTCTGTCATACTGCACGAAGGCCATCAGATTCCCGATGGACTCGATCTCCTTTCCCTTCAGGAATCCTTCCTAACTAACCTGCATCCATCCCTTCTAATCCTTTATCGAATAGGGATTTTCACCGCCATAGGAGGCACTTTGTTCGCCACCTTCGATGTTTGGACAAAATCGGTGTACGAAGGATTAATCCCCTTCGAGAGGGAAAGCCAATCAATTAATAGCAATCGACTTAAACGTATCATTATTATCACAACATCGACCGTAGGCATCGCGGTAATCTGGATCGGACGCTTCTGGACTCCCCTGGAAAACCCGATTTCCCTGGTCCGGATCCCCGCTATGCTCGGCGGGACTCTTGGATGCGGAGCCTGGTGTTTTGGGGTCGCCTGGGCAGACCGCCGCAATTTGCCCGACCAACTGAAGATGAAAGCCCCGCTCTTCTGGATCCTGCTCCTTTCTGGAGCGATCCTCCTAACCTTCGGAGCCATTGGCATGTACATGAGGTTTTTCGGATGAAGGGATATTATTCTGGTAGCAACCTCACTGTAGGAGTGGCTTTATGCCGCGATCCATACGAACAATCGCGGCGTAAAGCCGCTCCTACAAAAAACTACCCGATTGCTATATCTACGAACAACCTCTAATCATGCTAGGCGTAACCGTATTTCCTGAATACATACAAAGCGAGGGCATTGAGCTCTTGCTCGACAACCTACTCAACCGAGCGCCGGTCTCCGCAGTATCCATATCTCCCTACGTAATGAGCCTCTGCCCCAAGGAGCAAGGCGGCGAGCGCGAGCCTCCTGCCGATGCGGAGAAGGGTCTGACCCGCCTCCTAGAGCGCCCCCTCTGGGGAAAGAAAGAAGTCTGGGTAAAAGCGAGCCCAAGCTTTACGCCGAACCTAGATTTATACGACGGCCTGCGCTATCAGCCCTCGGGCGCCACCGATGAAACCCGAGATCTCGGGCCCATTATCTCCGAATTCATCCCAGCCGCCCAATCGCGAGGGCTCAAAGTATATTTCCAAATACAGTCGGCGATTCCGCCCGGCTATCGTGTTCAATTCGGCGGCCCGATTGGCGATGATAGACCCCTTCTACCCAATGGAACGGAGCCTGACCAAACCCTCGACAACAATGGCTCCCTGGCCAGTCCGCATATCCTGGAATATGGAGCTGCTCTCACGACCGACCTCTTGCAGAACTATCCCGAAATCGATGGTATTCGTATCGATTGGCCGGAAATTCCTCCCTACTTTTTGGAGTCTATTTTCACCGACTTTGGACCGCATGTGGAGCAATTCGCGAGAGCTAATGGCTACGACTTCGACGGTATCCGCGAACTCGCTACAGCAGCCTATAACCGTTTTTTCGGGGGCCTTTCCAATCAAGATTTGCAAGCCTACATCCAGTCGCCTGATTCCCTTATATCCGATTTGGAGGTCAGCGAGGAGGGCGCCCAACTGAAATCGATGATCGTCGCCAATCTACTTAAACGCTTTCGCGAAGCCATGGACACCGCAGGCGCCAAAGAGAAAGCTCTCATCCCAAGCGCCTTTCCCTCGCCCTGGAATCAGCTAAGCGGATTCGACTACAAGATTGGAGGAGAGATCGCCAGCGCTATCAGTTGCAAGTACTACACCATGCATTGGCCAATGATGTTGCGCAACTATAGCGACGCCTTGATTCGCCATAGCCCTAATCTTTCCCACAAGCTTCTTGCCGACTGTCTCTGCCGCGCCTTCGAGGCTGTTTCGCCTGTTCCAGACAGTTCCGATGCCTTCCAGTATCCAGCTCCTCAGGACAATCATATCGTTTCCCACACCGCTTTAACAGAGAAACAGAAACTGCTCGAATCCGAGTGCACCAGCGCACCGGTCTGGCCTCTCACTCATGCCTACGGTCCCATCGACGATATGGTGGCCCGAGCCCGGGCCGTTTTCTCCGTTTCCAAAAAACGTCTCTGGATCAATCGCTACGCCTACTTGACAGACGAAAAACTTAGCGCCTTAGGAGCGATGATGAAAAAGGGAGCATCAGACTAGCGTGGCTGATCGAAGAAGTCTACTGGCACCATAAGTTTATTTTCCTGTGCTTCCAGCGCTCCCAGCTTCGCACTTTCCTGGGTGTAGGCAATCCAATCCGGATCAGCCCACATAGCCGCCCGCTTCGCTTCGCGATCGCCAGCATTTTCGTACACCCAGATATGTACGTATTGATTTGGATTACCCGTTTCGGTGGTCATAAACGCGAGTGGTTGGCCAATATGTTTGCTCTGTGGCGGCTTGCCCATTCTAGCGTACAGTTCCAAATGTTTCTTGATTGTGCCTGGTTTGCACGTGTAGGTGCGTACGTCTAACAACATGGCATGAGTCCCTCTGCTAAATTGGTTACGACCGATTAAAGTGATAGCGTATTGATTAATTATTACCAATCCACGACCGATCCATCGTCCACATCATATTGCGGCAGGTACTCGCGCGGTTCGCCGACTTCGTCGTCGATACGATTCTGATCGATGGTGATACCCAGTCCAGGTCCCTCGGGGATCGGCCTAAATCCATCTTTCACAGGCGGCAAGGGTTCCGCTAACAAATCGTGTTCGCGATCCCCCCGCTCCTGTACCAAAAAATTGGGGATGCATGCAGCAATCTGCAAACTAGCAGCTAGCGAGCACGGCCCATTCGGATTGTGCGGAGCAAGCGGGGCATAGTAGGCCTCGGCCATACCCGCAATAACTTTGAGCTCGGTTATGCCACCAGCGTAATTGACATCCGGTTGCAAAATCATGGCCGCCCCTTTCTCGAGAATCTCTCTGAATCCCCACTTCAGGAAAATACGTTCACCTGTAGCGAAAGGTATATGGGTCTTCTTGGCCAGCTCCGCCATGACATCAACATTCAGGGCTTGGACGACTTCCTCGTAGAACCAGGGCTTATAGGGCTCCAGTTCTTTGATGAGAACACTTGCTGTCGTTGGTTGCACAGCGCCGTGAAAATCGATTCCGATATCCACGTTGTCTCCCATTCGCTTCCTTAGGTCGGCAAAACGTTCGACGACTTCGCCAACAAATTTGTATCCTTCTACATATTTGTGGGCCTTGCGATCCGCTATCGGACCCACCTTCATGGCCCTAACGCCTGTCTTCTTATCAGGCACTCCGTAAACAAAGGCCTTATCCCTCGTCGGACCGCCCAAAAGTTTGTATACCGGAACACCGTAGCACTTGCCGGTGATATCCCAAAGGGCCTGGTCGATTCCGGAAGAGATGGCCGACTTTATGGGACCACCCCGATAGAAGGCTCCCCGATGAATAGCCTGCCAGTGGTGAACGACCCGCCTCGGATCCTTGCCTATCAGATAATCACCCACTTCCAAGGCTCCGGCCGCGCAGGCCTTGGCATCGTCTTTAAGCATCTCGCCCCAACCCGTGATTCCCGCATCTGTATATATCTTAACGAATACCCACGAATTCTTGAGCACGAAGGTCTCCAGTTTGGTTACCTTGATGTTATCTTTAGGGCTGATCGGAGCCGCTCGGCCAAGAGGGCTGGCTGCGCTAATGCCAAACAAAGCTCCTGAACCATAGAGCATAGCCTGCAGCCAAGAACGACGATTATAGATATTTTGGGACATAGGTTTCTCTTTGAACTAGGATTGGCTTCCAGAATGGCGATGTTGTCCTGGCAATGTCAAACAAGGCGACCGTTCGGGGGGAAATTTAAATTAATGCTGAGGACGCCAAGGATCTTTGGACTGCAAAAACTTGGCATCCACTTCTCGGTACCACGCATGGAGTTGCTGGCGCATGGCTTGCACTCGGCCCGGCTGAGAAAGGGCCAAGTCGCGAGGATTTAAAAGAGGTTCTCCAGTCTCTGGCGGATGGCCAACGACCGAATACAAGAGAGACCCAAGCCATCGGTTGCTACATCGCTGAGTGACAGATCTCCGAGACCGCTCGGGGATTTCAGGCAGTGCACCCTCTCTTATTCCTACCGAAGGCAGGATGGAGTCAACAAACTGAATCCCGACCTAGCGGCTACCGCCACTACTCATAAGCTCGAGCGCCTTCCGTTCCAGGTCTTGAGCCTTATCCAGAAACTCGCGGTACCGATCATTCCGTTCGCCGATGTCGTCCTTCAAATTGAACAGCTGATACGGACGCTCGAATCGCCTGCCACGAGGTTGCTCCCGTCCGCCAGAGCCGCTACCTAGGATCAGTTTCCAATCCCCCTCTCGAATCGCAAACATCGCTCCGCCCGAATGATGGATGACCGGGGCTCGCTTCCAACCTTTCGCGTTACCGAATAGCAATGGTGAAAAGTCGAAGCTATCTTGGGCTGCCATTTTGGGGCTAGAAATCTTCCCTCCCGCAATGGACACAGCCGTCGCGAAAAAATCCGTGTGGGTAATGGTCTCGTCGCTCGACGAGCCCGCCTGAATTCTTTCCGGCCAACGAACGAAGAATGGCACGCGGTGACCCGCTTCCCAAATATCCGCTTTCGTTCCCCGCAAAGGTCCATTCGCGAGATGATTCTCTTCATGGTAGCCTTGTACAGAGGCGTCTTTCACATGGTCTACCGCGTTCGGATCTTGGTAGCGGTACATGTAGGATCCGTTATCAGATGTGTAGAAGACTACAGTGTTGTCAGTAATTCCCTGCTCATCGATTGTATCCAAAATACTACCAACTACTTCATCTACTTGAATCACGAAGTCCCCGTAAGGCCCCAGCCCACTACGGCCTTGGTAACGGCTGTGCGGCAGGGTGGGCTTGTGGGGAGCCGTCAGCGGAAAATAAAGAAAGAACGGCACAGGAGCCTTAGAACGCTCCACAATAAAGTCGGCTGCTTCTGTAGTTAGGCGATCCAGGCAATCGATGATTGAGAAGTCCGACCCCAGCTCCCCTTTTCTGAGAAAAGCGGGAAATGATTGAGCTGGCTGCGTCCTGTCGGGCAGACCAGTGATCCGATGGCCTTCGATGTAGACATAAGGCGGAAAGTCGAGTGAAGCCGGGATAACGAAGGAACGGTCGAACCCGATATCTAGAGGCGAGTAGTCCAAAGGCTTGCTCCAGTACCATTCTCGATTGGCCTTCTGAAAGCCCAAGCCCAAATGCCATTTGCCGATCACACCAGTGAAATAACCTTGGCTCTTTAGGGCTCTAGCCACGGTTTCCCTATCGCGCTCGATTATTGGGGCTCCGTATCCATTCAATACTCCGCGTTTCAAATCGCTCCGCCAGCAATAACGCCCCGTGAGCACTCCATAGCGAGTAGGCGTGCATACCGCGGATGGTGAATGGGCATCAGTAAAGGACATTCCCTCCCGGGCCAGGCGGTCCAGATTGGGGGTTGGAATCGCCGATTCGGGATTCAAAGCCTGAACATCCCCATAGCCCATATCATCCGCCATGATAAAGATGATATTAGGCTGCGATCCCGCGGATAGACCGATCAAACCAAGTGAGAAAACGACAATATTGAGATACCGTAAAATCATGGCTGTTCAATTGTTTAAAAAGATACGCTCCTACAATGTCGGAGCTACAAGATCCCGCGACGCGGGAACATGATGGGAAACCTCTATTGGATCAATGGTAGAGATTCCGTCAAACTGCTATAACGATATCCAACTATATTCTATTGATCAAAGCGGCCTACAGAGGATTCGTAACAAACAAATACAAGATTTCAGTTTGAACGTACTGAATGCTCCGTTAAGGCTGCGTGAGTGGAAAACGATTCTTTAACCCAGAAAATAATTGGAGTGTGCTTTGAAATTCACAATGAACTCGGAGCTGGATTCATTGAAAAAGTATACGAAAACGCATTGCGAATAGCGTTCGAGCAGGAAGGGCTAAACGTAAGACAACAAGAACCGATTCTGGTACACTTTCGAGGACAAGTTGTCGGTGAATATCTAGCTGACCGGATCGTCAACGGATCTGTCTTGATCGAGCTGAGGGCAGTAAAGCACCTCTTGCCTGAACATCAGTCGCAACTCATCAATTACTTAAAAGCTGCCGACATCGAAATCGGTCTGCTAATAAACTTCGCAACACCGCGATTTGATGTGAAACGTGGCGAAAGCAGAAATTACTAAATTCATAATCAAGTTCTCCCTCACCGCAGGGAGATCAAGCTAGCCCTCTCGTTTCACGAGAATGGGCATCCTGTTAAATATTTGCCATCACCACTCAGTACCAAATCAACCGTCTATCATTCGGGCCGAGTTTTCCCGGTTCTCGCACGCCGCTACCCCTCGTTTTAGTCAATCGATCGCCCAGGTCTTGGCGATATTCCTCGGCGGCGTCCAGTAACTCGGCATAAATTTCTGGGTACTGGTTAATGACATTCTTCGTTTCACCCGGATCGTTGTCCAGATCGTACAACGCTAACGACGCCAAGTTTTGGTCATAGTCCACCGGCAACCCGCCTGTGCCACCCTCCCGACCATTGAGCGAGCGGTACTTGTGGGAAAACACGAGCTTCCATCGTTCGTTTCTCACCGCTTGCAACTGTCTCTGATAATAATGGGGAAAGGTCTCGTGAGGCGACAAGGCCCCAGGTTCGCCAAACAACAGAGATCCGATATCTTTACCATCGATCTTGTGATTCGGCGTCTTCCCTCCCATCAATTTGGCTACCGTCGGAAGTATATCTATTGTGGAGGCGAACTCATCGCAATTCGTGTTGGCCGGAATCTTTCCTGGCCACCAGAAAATCGTGGGCACGCGGATTCCCCCTTCAAATGAAGTTCCTTTAGCTTCCCGATAGGGACCCGCCGACCCGGCATGATCTCCATAACTCACCCAGGGACCGTTATCCGATGTGAATATTACGAGAGTGTTATCGGCGATTTCGTATTCATGGAGCTTATCGACAACCTTGCCGACGGAGTCGTCGAGCTCCATTATCACATCTCCCAGTAGGCCCGCCCCACTCTTGCCGAGGAACGCGTCGCTAGCGAATAGCGGCACATGCACCATAGAATAGGGGAGATACAAAAAAAAGGGCTTCTTATGTTTCCTGTCGATGAAATCCAAAGCCCGATCCGTTGCCCATTGCGTCGCATCTTTCTGATCTTCCGCCGTTACATCCGCATCGATGACACGATCATTTTCGATCAAGGGCAGATCTGGATAGACTTCCCTCCGCTTGGGATCGTCGGGAGCCAAGCCATGATACCGAGGGTGCCACGGCCACATATCGTTCGAGTAAGGAATTCCATGATACTCGTCAAAGCCATGATTCAACGGAAGAAACTTGGGATGATGCCCCAAGTGCCATTTTCCGTATATGGCAGTCGCGTATCCTTTTTGCTTACACAACTCAGCAAGAGTCATTTCCCGCTCGTGGATTCCTTCTTTGGCCTGAGGACTATAGGCTCCGGTGATACCCAATCGAATATGTATCGTTCCGGTCAATAACGCCGCTCGAGAGGCTGAACATACCGGCGCGCTGACAGCGAAATCGGTAAACCGTCGCCCTTCCTCAGCCAGTCGATCGATATTGGGCGTCGGGAAATCGCGAGCCCCGAATGGTCCAATATCCGCATAGCCCATATCATCGATGAAGATGAGGACAATGTTGGGCGGAGTTTCGCTTTTCGCAAAACTAGCCGCTAGCGCGCATGCAAGAAGCAACATTGACGCCGTTGCCGCATTCAGAATTCGCCTATAATACATCATATTAAGAATCTAAATTAAATAGGTGGTACTCCCTGCGGTCGCTCGCATGATCTCGCGATTGCGGGAGCATGTTTTGGTAATTTCAAAGTCTTGGATATTGCCAGAATCAACAATTGGGCGAAGCCATCATGTAGTTCCGCATTCGCGGGACGTATCCTGTAGAAAATAGCGCTCACTCAACCCGTGTCAGCATCAGCAACCGGAACTCCATTACTTGATGCCCCGGTTTCTCTAAGGCGCTAAGCGTCAACGTTCCCTTACCTTTCTTAAGATCGATCACTCCCAGCGCCATGGTCTTGAAATCCTTCACGTAGGATTCCCCGCGCGGATGCCGATCATTCTCACCGCCCCGCAATGGCGGGTCGTGGGCTTCAGTTACCTTGCCCTCCAATTTTGAATTGTTGAAACTCACCTGAATTGTCGACCCTACATCTTCCTCCGGGCATGCGTACTCGATTTCAACACGGTACTTTCCACTCGCGCCCACTTCGGCATCCCAGGTGATGGTGTCGTTCACGTTCACCCAATTCCGGAAGAATGAACAATTGGGCCAGCGATTCGATCGCTGGATAGCTCCATGGGCAATCCCATCTCGAGCCGGAATTTGCGTGTATCTGTATTCTGGATGAGCGATAATGAACGGCCGATCGTCTTGGCCATAGCCTTTCATGACATTTTTTTTGAATCGATCGATAGCCGTTTGAAGACGTTTAGCCACGTCCGGCTTTTGTTGAGAAATGTCATTCCGTTGGCCAGGATCTCGATTGATGTCATAGAGACCACCGTCATTACCCAAACGATATCGCTGATTACGAGCGCTGATCCTGTCCTTCCATTGATTGATGATGACCCGCCCTTTCCACTCGGGATTGTCCTCCAACAACAAAGGCTTCAAGCTCCTTCCATCCAGCCGCTTTTTGTTGACTGTCGGAATACCCGCTAGATCTGCCAATGTAGGATGCAGATCTATACCGGAGCCGATCTGCTTGACCACTTTCCCCTTTTCGAATTTAGCCGGCCATCGCATGTGCATGGCTGTGCGCACACCACCCTCATCGGTAGATCCCTTTCGTCCTTTCATATCCCCATTCCAGCGAATCCCGTTCGGACCGTTGTCATGGAAAAAGACGACGATTGTGTTGTCGGCAATTCCCAGTTCATCGAGCTTCTGGAGAATCCTCCCAACATTCCAATCGATGTTCTCGCACATGGCTAACGCCGAGCGGAGGTGAGACATCACTTCCTTTTCCGGCTCGCGATTTCGCATGACGATTTCCTTGTCCTCGAAACGGTCCCAGAATTCATCCGGAACCTGCATGGGCGAGTGAGGAGTATTGTACGGTATGTAAGCGAAAAATGGCCTGTCCTTATTTGCCTCCATGAATTCCATGGCTTTGTCCGTAAGATCGTCGACAAGGAAGCCCTCGCCTTGCACGATCTTGCCATTGCGTTCGAGGGGCGGGAAAAAGTAGTCGCCCCAATGACCGGATGCGAAACCATAGTACTCATCGAACCCCCGTCCATTCGGGTGGTAAGGGTACTGCATTCCATTGTGCCACTTGCCAAAAGCTCCCGTAGCGTAGCCGGCCGATCGGAAACTGTCGGCGATCGTTACTTCATCTAAGTCCATGCGCTCCCCTCCTTGCGAAGTGCTATAGACGCCACTGCGAGCATGGTAGCGGCCTGTCAAGAACTCCGCCCGGGTCGGGGAGCACACCGCACATACATAAAATCGATCGAATCGAATGCCCTCCTGGGCCAGAGAATCGATATGCCGCGTATTCAAATTCTTGTTTCCATTAATACTCAGATCACCCCAACCCTGATCATCGGTTAAGATGACCACGACGTTCGGCCGGTCGGCGGCAATGGCCGAAGAGGCGACGAGTGCAGAGAAAAATAAGAAAAGGTATTTCTTCATGGATATCGCGAAGTTCAAAGTTGTTCAACTCTGGAGCAAGCAGGGGTCTCAGAGGTCATGCTTTCTACCATCTGTAAATAAGGGTTGCATCCAAGCGTAGAAATTCGCGCGACCTTGCGGCGCCTTCCGAGTGAACGTTACTTTAGCCCTAGCATAGCTGTGAGTACTCGTCACATGGAAGCTCGCCTGAAGCCCTCGCGAGGATTCCAGGACCTCCCCTTCCGGTCCAATAAACTCGATTAAATAGCCTGCCTCGCCTCTATCGACGATGTGACCAACTACGAAGGAGCTAGACAGTTCCCGCTCAGTCTCCCTCTCATCCACCCTGAGCGAGATGCGCTGGCCGTCTACATTCGCCTCCTTCAAGATCACTCCACTGGTAGCATAAAAATCGCCTCGCAAAATCGAATCTGTAATAGCATCGGGCGTTAATTCATTCGCCCTCGCCATCACCCAGCCCCGACCCGGATTTGAACGTTCGAGACTTAGGTCCTGGAAATGATGGGCATCATCGGAAGACACGCCGTAGATAAGCATACCGTCTGTTAGGAGTTCATCCCAAAGTTCCTCCACAGATATGTGTTCGTCGTCCCCAAAGTTGTTTACCGACGGATGACCATTGTAGAGCTCAAATAAGTGGAGTCCTTCAACCGGTCGTATATCGGAAGCCGTGTGCATGTAATGGAAGTTTGGATGGTTCAGAATGGTGTGCCCGTTTTGTTGCTTGGCTCCATGAACGTGCGCTTGGATGACCTGCGTCTTACTGGCGCCTGGGGGTTGCTGTAGCCGAGGATCTACGAGCCCATCAATATTGAGGGCCGTCGTATGCGCCATAAGTCCTCCCGTCACCTCTTCGCCGGGAATGAGAACGAAGTCCCCACGCCTATTGGTTGGCATCTTCACTGTCTTTGGATCTATGAATTGATTGTGTTCCGAGAGGACGAGGAAATTGTATCCCCGGTCATGGTACCATTTGGTCACTTCTTCCGGTGAGGTGTCTGCATGGCCGCACAAGACAGTATGGGCGTGAGTGTTGCCCTTATACCATGCCTTCTTCGAGCAACCGACGGTCAGGAATGCGAGAATCGCTGACAATGCAAGTAATCGTATTTGGGACTCCATGTTAAGATAAACTGCCTCCTACGCTGGATAACGGATCGACAAATGACGACCCAAAAAAATGGCCGAATCGACTATTATTTGCGACCTGACCTAGATACTCGAAACTGGCGTGAAAAGCTCTTGAGGACGCTTGCAATTGACGTGTCCTATTGAATTGCCACATCCATTACGCTACGCAAGGTATTTACTAAAACCACCCACTACTCATGAAAGCCGCATCCCGTTTAGCAATTTCCGTCAGCCTCATTCTATCTTTCGTCCAGGTCCATGCCCAACAACAATCCGTATTCGATCAATGGGATACGAACAGTGACGGCTACATCGATAGATCTGAATTTCCGGATCGCTTTCCAGCTTCCCGATTCGACCAAGTAGACACGGATGACGATGGGCGAATTTCGCGAGCGGAAGACATCGCCTTTCGCGGGCGAAATAGGGCTCCCCAATCGAGAGCTCAGTCTGCGAATTCAAACCAAAACCCGGATTCGCAAATCCCTGCGGGTACCCGCGTCGATAAGGATATCATCTACGAGACAGTGAATGGCCGAGACCTTCCACTCGATCTCTATAGGCCTGCGAACGCGGATAAGCCAACACCTCTAATTATCTGGATACATGGAGGAGGATGGAGAGGTGGATCAAAAAATAGGATCAACCGCTGTATAGGAATGCTCGAACGCGGCTACGCTGTCGCCTCCGTCGAGTATCGGTTGAGCGGCGAAGCGATCTTTCCTGCTGCCGTTGAAGACTGCAAAGCGGCTGTCAGCTTCTTGCGATTGAACGCAAAGAAATTCGGACTCGATCCCGATCGATTTGGAGCTTGGGGATCATCGGCAGGAGGACACCTCGTCGCCATGCTCGGAGTAACAAGCGATGTAGACACGTTCGACAACCATCCCGTAACCAGTAAAGCTTCATCCAAAGTTCAGGCGGTTTGTAATTGGTTTGGTCCTACGGATTTTCTTCGAATGAATGACTTTCCGGGAAGAATTGATCACGACGCTCCCGAGTCTCCCGAGTCTCGCTTTATCGGGGCTCCTATTCAGGAAAACAAGGAGCTCGCACAAAAGGCGAATCCAATCACTTACGTCTCTCCCTCCGATCCCCCGATACTCCACATGCATGGCGACAATGACCAATCAGTTCCATTCAACCAAAGCGAGCTCTTGCACGCCGCTTTGCAGAAGGCTGGAGTATCGACAGAATTGTATCGGGTGAAAAACGGGGGACATGGCTTTCGCGACTCGGTCGATAGCGCCGAATCGCTATTCGAACGCTCTGCCGCATTCTTCGATCGAAACCTTAAGTAGAGGAACTCCATTTCCACAGGATGCATTCGCTGCGCTCTTTCGCACGATTCTGCATGCCGCGTAGTGTGTAGCCGCAGATCCGATACACTTCATTAGCACGATACGCTCGTCAGCTACATCGTCCCCATCCGTGTCCCTGAAGAAGAGCAATTCCGGCTGGCTGACCACAATCACGCCTCCATTCCAGAACTCGAATCCTATAGGGTTATGGGCGTAAGCGAAGGTAATCGCTCGATCGGCCACTCCATCCCCATCATCATCGGGCAATATCAGGATCTGGTCGCCCATCTCTCTTAAGGGTTCCCATTTCGGGTAGTTTTGCCACGCCGCCGTCCAAATGCGCCCCTTGCCATCCACTTGCATCTACACTGGGTTAACAAGCTCGGGAAAACGAGACTCGTCCGCGAAGAGGTTGACCTCAAACCCATCAGCTAGGGTCATTTCGCCAATGCTAGCTTCGCCGCGGCAAGTAGCCGTAGAGCCTTACCCTGAACCGTTCACGACAGTGTCCGGGTAGACTCATCGGCCAATCGCCGTGATACATTCGTGATGATTGTGCAGTGAGATTGAACACGTAATCAATCTCACTGCACAAATGCAACGCCGAGATTATTGTTTGGCACCTATCCCTCTGGCTTCCCTCGTTGTTCTTTCCGTTCGGGAAAAATCGGGCTTGGGCGCTCACTTTTCACCAGGGAAACGGCCCAAAAGGTTTAAAATTAGCCATTCAGGTTCCTGAGTTTTGGGAAGATTATCGAGTTCCACTTCCGATATCCGCTCAAACTCCGCTCACAATATCGGTTTGGCACGAATCTGGCATTACGACCGATCGATGAACGTCGTGCCCGTGCCTTGCTAACTTTCAAAAACAGGAATCGCCATCACCACGCAACGCCACTGAACATCCCTCTCAAAGATGATAGCCGATCATAATCTCGAAAAGCCAATCGCGGGCATTAACGATTGCGAAAAGGAAGCCCACTTGAACCTGCTTCCCGATTCCTACTTCGCCGAAAACGCCGTTGGCGACATCGTCCTCCATATGCAAATGGTTCATGATCTTCTGAACCGCATATCCGATGCCGATTCGGTCGGAACGTTGATTCCGATAATAAACTGGCGCGAGGATGCAGAATCGCCATTCACCGTCGCGACTATCGTAACCTGGGACCGAGCGGGTCTCTTCCACAAGCTGGCGGCGTCGTTTTTCTACGCTGGCTATTCGATCAAATCGGCCAGCGCCATTTCTCGGGAGGACAACATCGCTATCGATACCTTTGTGATAAGCCCGCGCGATCAGGAAAACTTTAGCGAACACTACGCCCGACAAATTTTCGAGGAAGGCCTGAACAAGAAACTGGCATCCACTGACTTCGGAGATTCCAAACTAGATGAGCTCGTCGAAACGCTAGAATCAGGAAATAAGGAATCAAGCAATCCGGACGCTCAACAGCTTCCGCCGAAGGTCGAAGTGTACGAGGAAATTTCAAAGCGGAAAGCTATTGTCGAAACCCATTCAGCAGACACGCCAGGCTTGTTGTATCGACTAGCTCAAGTCGTGCATAGCCACGAATTCGATATCACGTTGGCAAACATTCACACCGAACGTGGAATCGCTTTCGACGAACTTTATATAAAATCGAGAGATCCGGAGGCGCGAATCGAGCGAGATCAACTAACCAAGCTCAAGTGCAGTCTTTTGACAGCCCTTAAACGAATTACCCATTAGGCGCTGCCGAAAACCGCTTCTAACCCCCCTCGCATTACGGACGCGTCAGGCGTTTTTCCAGTCCAGTACTCTATCCCAATAACGCCCTGCCCAACAAGCATGCTGAGTCCGTCGATCACGCGGCATCCCTTTTCCGAGGCGTCCCGAATCAATCGCGTCTTAGGTGGATTGGGAATGACGTCCGCTATTATCATATCTGATCTTAAAGTATCCGTATCGAGCTTCAATCTGGCATCAACATCTGGATACAACCCGATGGAGGTCGCATTGATAACGATGTCCGTGCCCTCGGGGATCTCAAAATCGCCCGACCATGGAATGAAATCCGTCTCCAAGCTTGGGCAGCGCTCTTTCACCCGCCCCTTGAGCAGATCCACGAGTCCACGGCCACGCTCCTCGCTTCGATTGACGATCGTCAAATGCGTTGCTCCAGATAAAGCCATCTCCACGCTGATCGCCCGTGATGCCCCGCCGGCGCCGAATATCACCACTGTCCTGCCACTCGGGTCTTCGAGCTCTTTCAACGACGAGACAAATCCTTTTCCATCCGTGTTCTCGCCGATGAATTTTCCGTCTCCGTTAACCACGCAATTCACGGCCCCCATCAATTCCGCCGACTCGCCCAAGCCATCCAGGTACTGGATAACCTCCACTTTATGCGGTATCGTGCAATTGAATCCCTTGAAGCCAAACACGCGGGCCGCTTCCACCGCACCCTTCAATCCCTCGGGCTTCACCTCGAGAGTGAGGTACCGCCAATCAAGACCCATATCCCGAAACGCCGGTTCGATCATCGCCTGTGTTGGATTTTCCGCTACGGGAAATCCATAGCAGCCAACGAGCTCTTGTTTAAAATTCAGTTCAGCCATAGTGAAAAGAGATTTAAGGCCGCAGATTACGCAGATCAACTCAGATCTATACAAAGGAGGATTGTATGCAGAGTGCATCCATATCAAACGACGTTAACACCTGGGAGCAGGGAGGGCAGAGCCGGCTCTCGGATGATAAATATTCCTGAGTGACAAAGGTGTCCAAGGCGTTTTAAAACCTATGCAGAACTAATCTGCGATCATCCGCGTAATATGCGGGCGATCCTCACCCCTCGTTGATTATTATATAGGTCCCACTCTTGCCCGCCACCGCGATGTCCAGTCGGCCATCGCCGTTGAGATCGCCCGTTCGTATTTGCAAGCCTATGCCTGCGGATCCTTTGACGATCGTTTCCCGGTTGAACTGGTTCGTCTTCCTATCCCAATTATAGTAATACACTACCGCCTCTTCCTTGCCGCCTGGATCCTTGCCATTATGAGCGAACACGCGCTTTCCCGTGATCAGCTCATCTTCGCCATCGCCATCTATGTCCGCCATGTGAAGGGCATGTGGCTGAGAAAAAGAATCGTCGATCAGGTGCTCGTACCATCTCAAGGTCCCATCCGGAGCGGGCTCTATTTGCTCTCGCCAGTACAGACCATAGTCGTGGCCCATCCCATAAATGAAATCGTTGCGCCCGTCGCCATTGAGGTCCCGAACGATCATCGGAATGGAGGCGTGTAGGAACCAGTCCTCATGAAGTTTCCACGCTTGGCCATAAGCGTTATCCTTTGGCTGCTCGTACCAACCGGATTGAAAGAGTATATCCTTAAGCCCGTCGCCATTGAGATCGCCGATGCCCAGACCGTGACCATTCTTGCTGGAGCCGATAGTGATTTTGCTAGCCGATGGCACTTCCCGCATTTCCTTGATCGTGCGATTTCCTCTCAGGATCGAAACTTCGCGCATCTCGGAAGTGAACCGCCAGGCCAACAACGAAGTCTCCTTGTTCCAGGAATTGACGATAAACTCAGGCACGCCATCCCCGTCGATGTCCTCCATCAGTTCGGCTTCATTGCGATCCACCTTCGTATCCACAAGCAAATGCTTTTCCCAAAGAAGGCCGAGCTTCAGCCCTTCAGGGCCCGGGTTCCGAAACCAATTTATCTCTGTCTGGAAAAAGGATTGGGCGATAATGTCCATCCATCCATCGCCGTCTACGTCATAGGGGAAGTCGCCATTCGAATGAATGTAGCCATTGCGATCTTCAATTGGCCTCAGCGACCGTGGAACGAAGTCTGGAGCCGCGTACCAATTTCGTCCGGCAACCAAATCCAGCTCGCCGTCATTGTTGACGTCTACGATAACGCAACCCTCGTTGGCATCCACCGCCAACAGCTTCGCGGAAAAAGAGACGCTCTTCTCGCCGGCTTGGGTAATTTTCCCAGACAGGAAGTAAACGCTCGCTAGAAAAATAATGAGGGGCAATTGAGTGAGTTTCATATCTTAAGGAGTAATAGTCGCGAAACGGGGGAATCGTTCAATCTATAAATAACAGGATGCTCCAGAGTCGCTTACATGATCCCGCTTTCGCGGGAGCATGATGAAACGAAAGCCCTATCAAGTCCCGATCCTGTTCTCATCATGTTGGCCGGAGGCCATCATGTAGGCTCGCAACGCGAGACGTATCCTGTCAGTATAAACCTCAATGCACCTTTGCAGCCGATCCCTTCCTACTTCCCATTAATCACCTGGGCTTGAGCCTTCGATCCAGGTATATCCACAATCTCTATACTGAGATTCGACTTATTAGGCAGATCCTCCCGTATGGCTAAGGTGACCGTCATCGATCCCCTTTCCACATCGAAAGCGTAGGAGTCATCGTTCCGCTCAACCATTTCATCCTCTACCCAGAGAACGCTTTCCTCCGGTCCAGACACCTGCAAACCAATTGTCCCGGCCGTTCTCACATCAATCTGGAAACGCAAGTAGTGTACCCTAGCACGCCCTTGTTGTCTCAAGGCAGGGATCCCGTCCAAGGGAAGCGTCCCATCCACTTTCGAATACAAAGGACGCCATTCGAACAGAGGATCATCAAAGGTAACGTATCCAAATGGCTTATGTCGCAAAAGATCAGCAAAGCCGCTATCTCCATCCTGGTCATGCAAGTATTGGAAGGTTCTGGCAATGCGGCCTGATGATACTTTGTACGCCCCTTCTTTTCCAAGCTCGGAGAGGAAGGCGACCATGTCTGCCAGCTCGTCTTTCCTTAAACTTGCGGTCAGGCCAGGAGGCATGAGCGAAACTGGGCTAATCGTTTGTGACGCGATATCGCTTTTGGAAACGACGATGCTCTGATCAGAGGCATCCCGCACGGTGATCGATTGCGTATCCTCCTTGGACAGCGTTCCCGATATCAGCGAGCCACCCTTTAGAAAAGCGCTAACCACGTGGTAGCCTTCTTTTATCTTCTTTTGCGGCTGCAGCAACGAATCGATTATGTAATCCATCGGTGCGCTTGCTCCGAGACTAGATAGATCCGGGCCTAACGAGCCTCCGGACCCGCCTATGGCGTGACAAGTATAGCACAGGAGCGAATCGCGGCGATAGACCACTTCTCCCCGACGAGCATCCCCATTCGATTGAGTAAAGGCGATAAATTCCGCCATCTCGTTCGCGTCCAGCGCCTGGTCAACTGGCTCAATCCCGCCAGCACCTTCGATCGCCTTCTTCAATTTGCTAGTGTCCACGGGAGCAGAACCCAACAATCTCAATGCCTTAATCGCCACCTCGGTATCGATGCGCTTGCCCTGCAAGGAAAGAGCGAGCTGGTCGGCTAGTTTCCCTCGGGTCAAATACGGACGGATTAAAGGCAAGGGATCATCATTTGTCTGAGCGATAGTCAGCGCTTCCGCGGCTAGCTTAGCCACGGGACCAGGAGTCGATCTGGCGTATCCGGCTATTGCTCGAAGCCTTACCGAAGACGGGTTACGGTCGCTTCCCAGTCGCTTCAAGGCCGCGTCCGCTGCTTCGCCTTTCATGAGAGCCAATCCCTCAACGGCCGCATCGGCTAGCTCTGGCCCTGTATTCGCATCACCAGCCAGCCTCTCCAAGCGCCCTACAACACTCGATAAATTCCAGGAACCCGCCAGTTTCGCCGTTCGAATTCTAAAGCCTTCCCGATCGCTTTCCAGCAATGCCTCGATATCGGCGACCGATATACCTGGCCTACGATTACCGCGTTCGGAAGCTCGCAACAAAGCGTCCAGGACTGCAGGCCCTCCCGGTCCTCCATCTCGATCAAACCGCGTGGCAGCTTTAAAAACGATCTCGAGAGCAGAGTCGTCTCCCAGCTCTCCCATCAACTCGAGAGCAGGTCGCATCGCTTCATCGGAAACGCCTCCAGCTTTCCAAAGATCAACCAATGGGGAAAGGGCATCCTGCTGATTCAGGCACTTGATAGCATAGATCAGCTTTCGCGCATCATCCCCAAATAACGATGGGGTTTCCTCGGCTTCCGGCAGCCAGTCCTCTTTCAGCGCCTCCATGGTTCGCCAAAGGCCGTACTCAAAAGTGTCGTCCATCGATTCGCTGTGAGCCTCCATTGCCAGCTTAGCGGACCGGGTTCCGCCCAAAGCCCGCAGGGCATGCAGAGTTTCTAGCCGAACCCTTGGATGCTCGTCTGCGATTGTCCGCTCAAATACCGCGAACGTCTGATCCTTCTGTTCAGGGTTTTCTTCCAGCACGCGGACTGTCGCCGCCCGAACCTTGAAATCATCAGACTGCAGTAACGTATCCACGAGCTTCATCTCCACCCTTCGGATCGCTTGCATAACCCAGAGCGCTTCCAGCCGGTGATGGTCTACCTGGCCGCTTGCTCCATCCAAATCAGCCAACCAGGATCGCAATTGACGAGAAACCTCGCGGGCATCACGGGCTTTAAGTTCCATTTTCGCCTGAGTTCGCGTCCACGAATCGGGAGCCTTCAAATAATCAAGCAACTCCTTGATGGACGCTTTCTCTATTCTCGGGAGCATAACGATCGGCCGGTTCTTGGCCGCTATGCGCCAGATGCGGCCACGCGATTGGTCTCGTCGCTCGTCGCGAAAATCTACTTCTCCGTGCTGAATGATCGGATTGTACCAATCCGCCACATACAAGGCCCCATCAGGACCCAGCTGGACATCAATCGGTCTAAACGCTCCGTGGGTACTCGTAATTAAGTCTTCTCGCTGCAAGGACACGAACCCGCTTTGGGAATCCTCAACTTCGAAAGAGCTGATCCGGTTTCCACGAAAGTCGCAAACAATCAGCCTTCCTTGCCACTCTTCTGGAAATTGTATCGATTGGATAATCTCCAAACCGCTGAGCTTGGGCTGGCCCGGATTGAGACCAGGCATAATGCGATCCACGCCTACATTCGTTCGAAAAGCCGCGCCTGGGAAGGAGTAGTTGATCCCCTCGGACCCCGCCCCATCGGATTGGAAAGACTGACCCCACTTATCGAATTGAAGGCCCCAACTATTAACCAAGCCGTGATTAAAAATATCGAGCTCTAGTGTTTCCGGGCGCAGTCGCCAAACCCCGCCCGCTTTGAGCTCTCGAATGCCTCGAGGTGTTTCCACGTAAGAGTGGATGTATATCGACTGAATGAAATATAGACGCCCCGCGGGGCCGGCTCGCAGAGTGTGAATGATATGATGAGTGTCCTCTGTCCCAAAGCCTGACAAGATTACTTTTTCGTTGTCGGCTATGCCGTCATCGTCCTTGTCCTCATAGAACATGAGATCGGTAGAGTTGCCCACATAGATGCCTTCCGGAGCCGCTAAGATAGCCGTCGGTATAAGAAGATTGTCGACAAACGCCTTGCTTTCATCGGCCACGCCATCGCCATTCGTATCTTCTAGACGGTATACCTTATCCGAGGCCACTTCACCCGGCCTAATCTGCGGATAGGTTGTCGTGCTCGCCACCCACAAGCGGCCTTTGGCATCAAAACTGATAGCCAATGGCTTATCGATCATCGGTTCCGAGGCGAAAAGGGAAATCTCGAATCCCTCGGCCGGGACGAGAAGACTCTGCTGATACTTTGGATCCGGGTCCGGTATATCAGTCAAAGCTCGCTGACCCCAGCTTGTGGATACGGAAAGACATACGAGAATCGCAAACAGGTAAGCCTTCTTGCCTGTCGGGCGTAGCCTTGGCGAAGGCTGACCCCTAAACAGCCGAGATAAATCGAGACCTCTTTCGATCGCTTGAGAACAAGCGACCCTACCATCGCAGATCGAAATACTCATCCTTCACCTCCTTGCACCCGTTTCAACTCCAACCGGTATGGCTTGGGCTTTTTGAGATCCTCTATCTTCATCTCCTCTTTCTCGATAAACGCGTTGTACATTGGCAGCTCTTTCACGTTCTGTCCCTGCTCATGCTTCCGAAAACCACGCAGGTAGGTCTCGTTCTGCGGGCGCCACTGATGGAAGAATAACTCGTTTTTCCGTTTGATCGTTTCCTGCAAATCCGCCGCTTGATCGTTGGAAGGCTCCCAGGCCAATTGGATGCCGCGCTTCCATCGACCGGCGCTACCTGTCGCCAAAACCCGTCCTTCGAACTCCAAACGATACTCGCCGCGAGGCAAATCCTTGATTGCCAAGGTCAAGTTTCGGGAAAAGTCTCCATCAAACGGAGACAAACTCAGGCGCTCGTCTTGCAACTCGATAAGAAGACTTTCTTCGGAAACGCGCGCATTCAAGAGCTCGATACCATTGGCCTCTAAGCTAGTCCCACTTTCGGACACCTCAAT
>Ga0066378_10000063_pt1 | contig 42102 bp, 40 predicted proteins | sample Knorr_S23_td_DCM_FD_70947 | JGI IMG/M metagenome (GOLD analysis project Ga0066378, IMG submission 70947) | Marine microbial communities from Southern Atlantic Ocean transect - Knorr_S23_td_DCM_ad_71m_LV_A | ecosystem: Environmental > Aquatic > Marine > Oceanic | place: Southern Atlantic ocean...
GGGGGGAACCCGATCTCCGGTCGGGTTTTTAAAAGTCTACGTCGTAGTTTGTTCCCAGGCGGTATATCTTGACTCGTTCGCTCGACACGGTTGCTACAAGAGCCGATGTGTCAGTTGCACTTCCGGGTTTATGGCGATCCCTCCAAGCCGACCGTGTTGGTATTCCACGGGCTGCTGGGCTCGTCGCGAAATTGGCATAGCGTAGGATCGGAGTTGGGTTCCCGCTTCTACGTTATCTGTGTGGATTTGCGAAATCATGGTTCGTCGCCTTTTCGAACGCCGCACTCCTATGATGGCATGATCGAGGATATTCTGGGACTAATTGAAGCCGAGGGAATAGAGCGTTGCCATCTGCTCGGCCATTCCATGGGTGGGAAGCTGGCGATGAAAATTAGTTGCCGATATCCGGACAAAGTGGACAAGCTCGTTGTAGTGGATATCGCTCCCAAAACGTATCCAGGATCTCATGATTACGATTATGAGGCTATGAGGGGACTCGATTTACAGAGCTTGAAGTCACGCAAAGAGGCTGACGAGATCTTGGAACTTATGATTCCCTATTGGGCGAAACGCCAGTTCTTGCTTACCAACCTCAAGCGCAATGATGAAGGGGCAGGCTTTCGTTGGACGGTCAATCTAGAAGCCTTGGAAGCGAATCAGCGAGAGATTGAATCTTCGCCCCTGGCGGATGGCGACAGATTCGATGGACCGACTTTATTCGTCCTTGGAGGCCGCTCAAGCTACACAGATAACAAGGATATACCAGTGATTCGCTACATTTTCAGCGACTGTCGAATTGTAACTATCGATGGGAGCGGTCACAATCCGCATATAGAGGCCAGGGGAGCATTCGTTTCTCGAGTTGCCAGTTTCCTTTTGGGAATCGATAGTGGCGAGTAATGGAGTTTGCGATACTAAAAGCCTTGCTTTTCGTGGCAGCTCTTCTGGAATGGGTGTATCTGGGGGTCTTAGTGCATGAACTGGGCCATGCGATCGTGGCTCTGGTCCTTACGCGCCAGAATGTAACGGTAAACGTGGGAACGTTAGGAGAAGTTGTAGGGCTCTCCATGGGGCGGTTGACGCTCAGATTGGGTTTGAAAGGATTTCGGTACGGATCGACCTCCTATGATCGGCAGATGGAATCCGTGGAACGGCAACGATTCATCATTCTTGGCGGCCCTTGCGTTACGCTTTTCTTGACGATCGCTTTTGGGCTGAGTTTGGCTCGCTTTGAGCCGTGGGGCTGGGCTTGGGTGGCTTTGATGGGATTTTTTGTAGCCAATTTGAGGATACTCGTTGTGTCCTTGTGGCCGATTGCTCACCAGGCTCCGGATGGGAGCGGGGAAATTTGGAAAAGCGACACCCTTGATTTTCTGACTCTCGGAAAGCGCTAGGATCCACATCAGGAGATGTCTCCATGATAGTTTTTGGAGACCGGTTTAATACTCCGTGAATCCATCAATCGGGATAGAGAAGAGCTCCCGGTTCTCGTTGGCGACAATCAAGCTACTTGGACCTTCCCAACAAATCGCCTCGCATTGCCCGGCTTCTACTTTCATGAATCGGGCGGGTCCGTCCAGATAGTTCCATCCGTTTTGAGGGCGATCGAAAAGCCAGACGCTGCGGGTTGTCAGTACCGCCAGGCGTCTCCCGTCCGGAGATGCGTCGGCGGCGGTGACTTGAGGCCCTATATCGAAAATGCCGATACGCTGAGGGGTGTTGATCGTATTTTCGTTTAAATCGGCGAACCGGTACAATCGGGTGTAGGAGTCGCCCAGGCTTTTGGTTAGCAGAAAGAGGCTCCCGTCAGACCAAAAGAGAGCTTCGCAGTCGAATAGGCGTCTTTTGGGAGGAAATTCGTTTTGGTCGGGATAGACGAATGGGAAGCTTCGGTACGCTACATCATTTGGATTTTTCGATGGATCGGGTTCCGCGAGAAAGTGGATCGCCAAGTTCCTGCGGACATTGTTGAAATTCCCAAAATCGCCAATGAACAGATTTCCTGCTTTGTCAGTGGCGATGTCCTCCCAATCGGTGTTCGGTATCGAAGTGGGAATGATCGATAGGAGTTTCCCCGAGCGATTGATCGCGTATAGATCAGATCCGCCAGCCGAGTCATTATGGACCCAATAGACGTCCTCGAACTGAATGCTCTTGGCTATTCCGGAACACTCGCTAATTTTCAGCGTTTCAATCACCGCGTATGGTCGCAGCGCATTGGACGCTTCGATGGGACTGCTTAGACCAAATGCTACGAGGCAAGTTGTGGCGAGGATGGATGAAATTTCTTTCAGTGGTTTTTCACTCGCTAGAATTGTGAAAACCGGGTTGCCGATTTTATAGAGACAGTCCGTTTCGATTTGCATCCCTACTTTTATGGGATAGGCAGTCGGTCATACAACAGGATTGAAGGCGATCGAGATATTTTGATAAGAGCTATGAGTGAGCCAGCCATAAAAAACAGTCAGTTCACGATTCTCATTGTCGATGATGACGATGAGATTCGCTACTCTTTGAGTAGGGTACTCGGGAGTCAGGGCTACCGAATTGACACCGCTTCGAGCGGGGAGGAAGGAATCGAGAAGGTCAAAACCGGTCCGGCTCCAGACCTGATATTCATGGATATTCGCATGGGGGGAATCAGTGGCTTGGAGACGCTCCAGCACATGAGGGCGATAGATTCCAATTTGCAGATCATTTTGATGACTGCATTCGGAACGGCGCAAACAGCGATCGAGGCCATGAAGTATGGCGCCTACGACTACGTTATGAAGCCATTCGATCCCGAGCGCGTGCTGACGCTGGCATCCAGCGCGATTAATGCGGCCCTAGACTTACGATCGGCCCCAAAAAAAGATAAGAAGGTAAATAGCGAGGATTACAAGGAGGGCATCGTTGGCAGTTCTCCTGCGATGCAGGAAGTGTTCAAGGTAATCGGCCAAGTGGCGGCTAGCGACGCGACCGTTTTGGTGACGGGGGAAAGCGGTACGGGCAAAGAACTCATCGCCAATTGCATTTACCAGCATAGCCTCCGTTCTGATGGTCCATTTACGGCGGTAAATTGCGCCGCCATTCCGGAGAACCTCATCGAGAGCGAACTCTTTGGGCACGAGAAAGGAAGCTTTACCGGAGCGACAGCCCAGCGAATTGGGAAATTCGAGCAGTGCGATCGAGGAACGATTTTCTTAGATGAGATCGGCGACATGGCTTTGGCGACGCAGACAAAAATTCTGCGAGTGCTGCAGGATGGGGAGATTCAGCGAGTAGGGGGACCGGAAACGATTCGGGTGGACGTCCGTGTGCTCGCCGCGACCAATAAGGATTTGGAGTCGATGGTGCGAAGCAAGGAGTTTAGAGAGGATCTCTATTATCGATTAAACGTTTTTCGGATACGCGTGCCCTCCCTCTCCCAACGCAAGGAGGACATCCCGGATATTGTCTATTTCATGCTGCAGAAATTGGCTCGGGAGGGCAAGGCTAGGGCCACACGACTATCCGATGACGCAATGGCGGTACTCACTCAGTACCCATGGCCAGGGAATGTGCGCGAGCTCGGAAATGTCGTCTATCACAGCGCTGTCGTCGCCCAGGGCGAAATCATATTGGCTAAGGATTTGCCAGACACGGTGTTTGAAAAAAAACCGACACAACTTACGCCGACTGATCCAGTAAATGAATCCGCTAGCATGGACTTGGACACGGTTCCGGAATCGCCAGGCCTGAATGAGTCGATAGAAAGCCCGATGGCGACGGAAGTCGAACCAGCTGGGTCCTTGGAGAGGTCCTTTGATTTTCTTTACGAGGAAGTGAAGGAGCTCCAGGGGAAACGAATTCTCTCATTCATTGAGAAAAGTATGATTAAAAGGGCTATCTCCGACACGGGAGGGAACCAAGCAAAGGCGGCGGAGATACTAGGCATCACTCGGAATACGCTAAAAAAGCGGCTCGACGAATATGCTGCGGAGGTTGGCGATTCGGTTGACCAATCCGAGGTTTAGCGTCTAGCTGCTGGCCGGCAGGTGTTCGGGAAAGGCTTGCAGCCATTCGGCAAATGGGTTGGCAAAGAAGTCTATGAATATCGCATTAATGTTTTCCGGGCAAGGCGCCCACAAAGTCGGCATGGGCAAAGATCTCTACGAAAGCAGCCCGACCGCCCGCGATATATACGACCGAGCAGATGAGGTTCTTGGATGGAAGCTATCGGATCTCAGCTTCGAAGGACCTGAGGAAATGCTGACCAAAACCGGCATTTGCCAGCCGGCCCTTTTCACCCATGGCTACGTAGTTTTTCGTTTATTGAGTGAGAAAGGCCATTTGGAAGATGCCCAGATTGCTATGGGTTTGAGTTTAGGGGAGATAACGGCGTTCGCGGTGTCGGAAGTACTCGATTTTGAAACCGGCTTGCGGGTTGTGTCGGAGCGAGGGCGATTGATGCAGGAGGCCTGCGATTCTAGCGATGGATCGATGGCTGCGGTGATTGGCGTAGATCGGGAGACGGTTGCCGCATTTTGCCGCGAGCACGACGTGGAGATGGCCAATTTAAATTGTCCGGGTCAGATCGTCATATCGGGAGAGTCGGCGAAGATCGCAGCAGCGGTCGAGGACGGTAAGGCGAAAGGGTTTCGACGAGTAATGCCTCTCAACGTGGCGGGAGCCTATCACAGCCGACTCATGCAACCAGCGGTGGAGCCGTTTCGGGAGTTCTTGTCCGGGATCGCGTTCAACGAACCCAAGTACAAAGTGTTATCCACTACCACAGGCGATGAGATTCATGGCTCCGAGGCTATTCGCGAATCGATTCTTAAAGCAGTGGTTTCGCCGGTTTATTGGGAGGACTGCATGGTTGCAGCGGCGAAGGATGGGGCCGACAAATTTTACGAGCTAGGTGTTAATGGAATTCTCAAGGGCCAGCTGCGGCGGCTCGATAAAGACCTGGAGTGCGCTAGCTACGAGACTTGGGAAGATGTTGCCTCGGTGGCTGTCGAGTGTGGCTAGCTGCTGTCTCGCGATCTAGCGGGACTTTTGGGCGGCGGGTAAATCGCTTTCCACCCTTGGAGCGTGCCCAATAAGTCGAGTTGATATCAGGTTTTCGTATTAGGTGCGTCGCTTGCGGCGACCGTAGGAGCGGGTGATACTCTCATCACGCGGTCGCCGCAAGCGGTGACCCTACAAGTTTCGAAATTAATGCGCGTGTCCTTGAAGAAAAATCGAAAAGGTGGAACATCATGTCCCGGCACGATTTAGTGTATTCCCTGCTTGAAAGCGCGAGATCGACCGAGCAAGTTCTTCGCCTTCAATGGACACGGACCATAAACGCAACTTCAGCATCATTGCTCATGTGGATCATGGGAAGACGACGCTTTCCGATCGTTTGCTGGAGTCCACGGCGACAGTTACCGAGCGCGTGCTGACGGAACAGCACTTAGATTCCATGGACTTGGAGCGGGAGCGTGGCATTACGATCAAGAGCCATCCCGTTACCATGAATTACAAGGCGAAGGATGGGCAGCTGTATCAGTTCAATTTGATGGATACGCCGGGGCATGTGGACTTTTCTTACGAAGTTTCCCGAAGCTTGGCGGCTTGCGAGGGAGCCTTGCTGCTAATCGACGCAGCTCAGGGAGTTGAAGCCCAGACGGTGGCGAATGCCAGTTTGGCTGTGGAGCAGGATTTGGTAATCATCCCGGTCATCAATAAAATCGATCTCCCCAGTGCTAACCTGGATTTGTGTCTTCGGCAGCTGGAAGATCTGATCGCGATCCCGTCTGAAGAGGCAATTCTGGCCAGCGCCAAGAATGGCGTGGGAATCGAGGAAATTCTAAGCGCTATCGCTGAGCGAATTCCGTCTCCACGTTGGGCGGATTACCCGTCGACTAGGGTTGGGATTTTCGACTCTGTCTACGATCCGTACCGAGGGGCGATCATCTACGCTCGGGTTTACTCGGGATCGCTTAGGCGGGGTGATAATGTCGTAATGATGAGCGACAATACTCGGGCTGAAATTAAAGAGGTGGGTGTATTCACGCCTTCGATGCAAAAAACGGATGCTTTGGAAGCAGGGGATGTGGGGTATGTTGTTTGCAATATCAAGAATGTTTCGGACATAAAGATTGGCGACACCATTACCCAGGCGGCTAGTCAGGCCGAAGAAATGCTACCCGGCTACCAGGAGGTACGACCACTGGTCTTTTCCGGAATTTACCCGGTGGAGACATCGGATTTCGAGAAACTTAAGGCAAGCATGGGAAAGCTTCAGCTAAACGATGCCGCTTTCAGTTTCCAGTCGGAGAGTTCCACGGCTTTGGGTTTTGGCTTTCGGTGCGGTTTTTTGGGATTGCTGCACATGGAAATCATACAGGAGCGGATCCGCCGGGAATACGATGTGGAGATTATTTCCACCTATCCCAGCGTTATCTATCGAGTAGAAAAGGCTAGCGGCGAAACGATCGAGGTCGACAACCCCATAAATTTGCCGGATCCCTCGGCGATTGAAAGAATTCTCGAGCCGACCATCAAAGCGACAATCCATGTGCCGAACGACTGCATCGGGGATATCCTTAATCTGGTTATGGATAAGCGTGGAATCTGCGACCATACCGAGACGCTTGATGACACTCGTTTGATGATTGTGGCCAATTTGCCCCTAAACGAGATCCTAGTGGATTTCAACGACCGCCTCAAAAGCATCACGCGCGGCTATGGGTCGATGGACTACGAATTGGACGAATACCGAGAATCGAAATTGGTCCGTATGGATATTTTGGTTAACGGTGATCCCGTTGATGCTTTTTCTTCTATTGTGCATATCGATAAGGCTCGGGAAAAAGGTAAAGACCTGTGCGAGAAACTGGCGGCGATCATCCCGCCCCATCTTTTCAAAATCGCCGTTCAAGCCGCTGTTGGTGGAAACGTCGTTGCTCGAGAGAATGTACGAGCCATGCGAAAAGATGTTACAGCGAAATGCTATGGCGGGGACATCACTCGCAAGCGGAAACTTTTGGAGAAGCAGAAAGAGGGGAAACGTAAAATGAAGAACATCGGCAACGTTTCCATTCCGCCCGATGCCTTCATCAAGGTGTTGAGAAATGACTAGCGGGCCATGTTTGACTGTATCGGAATCAAAATTGGATCGAATGCCCAAAGAGATTGTCGTTGCTTGTCGCCGAGACCGATTGTTTAACCTGCTAGTTTCCTGAGGCCGCGGCCCAAATCCCCCCCACTTCCTAAACATGTTTGGCTTTCTTCAATCAGAAAACAAGAAGCTGCGAAGCGCTGCCAAGAACTGGCTCTACCTAGGCCAAAAAGTCTACAATTTCCGCAAGGATGAATTATCTGGCGCGGAAATCTCCGAATTGGCCCGTCGCATTGATGAGCTGCGGGCAGCGGTAAAGACCAAGCCGGCCGACGCTGGCAAACTCAAGCTCGCGATTGAGGCCATGGAGGATCACATGCGAAAGGTCGGCGGAGCTTTCTACCCGCAGTCATCGCTGGGAGAGAATGTGGACTTCGCCCTGTATTTTCTCATCATCTATTTGGGGTTTACCGCTTTCTTTATAAAGCCCTTTAAGATTCCGACCAACTCGATGTGGCCGACTTACAATGGAATGACTAGTGAAGTATGGACGGAGGATAGCGAAGCTCCAGGTTTTGCCAGCCGAACGCTCCGCTTTTTGACCTTTGGAGCCATCCGTTATGAAATGGAGGCGCCGGCAGATGGGGAATTGCTGATCCCGGTCCGGATGGGTCGCCGGGGTTCTGGAGTCGCCATCGATTTGCCTACGGCGACGGTCTCCAAGCGCCATCATCTGATTGTCCCGGGCAAAGGCGTGGGCTATACGTTCGAGGTAGGTGGAAAGCCGGTCCTCTTCAAGGTGCCGCGAGACTTCGATCTGGCCCGAGGCATGCCGATTAACGGAGTCCAAGGGGAAAGCATCTTGGGCAAAGCCTGGTTTCCGGATGAACCCTCGTTTTGGGATGCTATTCAAAAGAGAATCGTCGATGGGCAGGTCGCTCGTCGCGGTAGAATGACACTCCCTGATGGAAGGTCTGAAGAGGTTGCTATGGTTCGCACTGGGATGCGGTTCAAGAAAGGCGATACCATGCTCTCATTCGATATTCATACGGGAGACCAGTTATTCGTAGACCGTATGAGCTACCACTTCGTTCGTCCGAAAGTGGGTGATGGATTTGTTTTTCGAACAGGGGAAATCCGGAATTTGTCCGCAAGCGGAGACAAATACTATATCAAGCGGTTGGCCGGTACGCCGGGCGATACCATGAAGATCGAGGATGAGAGGTTGCTGGTTAATGGCGATCCAGCAACGGGTTCGATCGCATTCTCCAAGAACAATTCCAAGGAGCCGCCGTACGATGGCTATTTCAATAGCGACCCGAGGCAAACCGCCTCGGGATTTCGGGGTTTGCTTCGAAATGGTGAAGAGATTATGGTGCCCGATGACGCTTATGTGGCCTTGGGGGACAATAGTGGCCATAGTTACGACAGCCGTGGTTGGGGATATGTGCCGGAGTCCATGATCGTAGGTCGGCCCGTCATGATATTCTATCCTTTCACTAAACGATTTGGATTAGCGAAATAGGATTTAGAACGACGTTATTGGTCCGTTTTTCGTTCCAGCTTTAACCTTGACACACTGAGCGTGGAACAAGGTAGTAGATCCTTCCTCTGAGGTTCCGTTTCCGCTCACCAGACGAGCTGCTCTAAACCTGTTCTAGATCTATTTGGGCTAGTCAGGTTCAAAGCGTGTCTTTTTAGGCGTATAATGAGCCTTAATACATTCTTCCAAACGTAACAATTTCTGTATACAGGTGGGTCCTTTTACGCCATAAATACAGTCTATGAAGCCGTTCCGATTTCACGTGCACTCTGCCTCATCGAGAGTTTCGATGGTAGTCATAGCGATTTTGGCGATCGCTATACCAGCTCCAAACGCTGATGCGGATGCAAGAGGCGAACAACTCTATCGTAATTGCTCTATCTGCCATGGTCCTGACGGACAGGGCATACCGCTGCAGCTGGCTCCCGCTTTATCCAATCTCTCCGAAAAGTACATCGTAGAGCAGCTCAAGAAATACAAGGCAGGCGTGAGAGGAGCGCACGAGAAGGATGTCGCTGGTCTAAGAATGCTCCCCATGTCCCGAACATTGTTGACAGAAGAGGATATGCAGGCTGTCGCCAGCCACATCGTATCTTTGGGATCGTCGCCGATTGAAGCCACTCTGGAGGGCGGCGACCCAGCTAAGGGCCAGGTTACTTACCAGACCTGTCTCGCTTGTCACGGGCCGGATGGCAAAGGCAATGACCTGTTGAATGCCCCGAGTTTGATCCATCAGCACGACTGGTATCAACTAACGCAGCTGAAGAATTTCAAAGATGGTATTCGCGGAGGAAATCCGCAAGACATCACCGGCGCCCAGATGAGGCCCATGGCTATGATGCTTGTCGACGAGCAAGCCATGAAGGACGTAATCGCCTACATCCAAACCCTTTCCAAGTGACCCGGTATCGAATTAATTACTATGAGCGACGACGAACTCGATCCTGAAGCAGAAGAATACGCTTACTCAATTACCCGGAAAATGTTCCTTTACACGTTTTATGGGACAATAGCTTTTTCGGTAGTTATAGTAGCTCTTTGGTACGTATTTTAGCCATTCTCCGTTTTTCATACACCTAATACAAATCGTTAGAAAATGTTTGAGTTTTTAGACAAGTTCATGCCCGGAGTACTCGAGTCCTTGATTCCAAGGGCTTCTGAATTCGCCATCCAGATCGACGTACTCTTTGACGTTATAACCCTTTTGGTAGGATTCTGGTTCGTCCTAGTTTTAGGATACTTCTTCTACCTAGTGTTTCGCTACCGGCATCGCGAAGGCCGTAAGGCTGAGTACGTAACGGGAGAGACCCACAAGCAGAAACAAGCCATTGAGATACCCCACTTTCTCATTCTTGCCTGCGACATCGCGATCATCATTCCGACATTCGTGGTTTGGTACAATGTGAAGATCGAGGTGCCTCCTCCGGACGAAGAAGTTCGGATTGTTGCGCAGCAGTGGGCCTGGACGTTTTATCACGCAGGCGAAGACGAGATTCTCGGAACGGATGATGACATCGTATCCATCAATGAACTTCACGTGAAAGAGAATACGCAGTACACTTACCATCTGGAGTCACGGGATGTCATGCACAGTTTTTCCGTACCGGTGTTTAGACTCAAGCAAGATGCCGTTCCTGGACGTGTCATTACTGGTCATTTCAAGCCGATTCTAACAGGCGAGTGGGATATCCAGTGTGCGGAAATGTGCGGCGTGGCTCATGGAATCATGGGCGCACGGATCTTCATTAAGAGCGAAGAAGAGCATAAAGTTTGGTTAGCGGCGAATACTCCGATTGATAGGGGAGCGAGCTTGTTGGCCGTAACCAGCGAAGAAGAGATCACCGAATCGAAGGAGAATAAGAACAATGGCTGAAGTCGCCCCCGCAGAAGTTGGTCATGGGGATGCCCATGACGATCACCACGAAGAATCATTCTGGAGCAAATACGTTTTCTCGACGGACCACAAGATAATCGGGTTCCAGTACATGTTTACTGGAATGGCGATGGCTCTCATTGGGGGTTATTTCGCGTACGTTTTCCGCATGCAACTGGCCTTCCCGGGCTCATCGATTCCATTCTGGGGCACGTTATCGCCAGCCGCCTACAACTCGTTGGTGACCAACCACGGCACCATCATGATTTTCTGGGTGGCGATGCCCGTTCTTATAGCGGCAATGGGGAATTTCTGTATTCCGCTGATGATTGGCTGTGACGATATGGTTTTCCCGAGGATAAACCGTCTTTCGTACCAGATATTTTTGCTGAGCGCGGTCATTCTGATCGTCTCATTCTTCGTTCCGGGAGGAGGCTTTGGTGGTGCGTGGACATCGTACCCGCCGTTATCAGCAAAAGCCGAGTACAATTCCACTCCGTTTGGAGCTCCTCTATGGTTGATAGCGGTGACTTTGGAAATCGTGGCATTCTTGTTAGGAGGTATCAATTTCATCACGACGACGATGAACGCCCGAGCGAAGGGAATGAAGATCTATGACATACCAATGCTCGTATGGATGATCGTAATCGCGAGCATACTGTTCATGTGTTCGGTCGGCCCATTGGTAGCTGGAGCCGTAATGCTATTGTTCGACCAAACGCTTGGAACGTCATTTTTCGATGCCGCCGCCGGCGGTGATCCCGTTCTGTGGCAGCACTTGTTTTGGTTTTTCGGGCACCCAGAGGTTTACGTGGTGTTGTTGCCGGCTATGGGAATAGTGGCGGAGGTAGTTTGTGTATTCGCGAGAAAAAAGCTATTTGCGTACAAATTGATTCTCTTCAGCTCGATCGGGTTGGGGATACTGAGTTTCTTTGTTTGGGCTCACCACCAATTCATATCTGGGGTCGATCCGCGAGCGACGTATCTATTCACCACGACGACTTTGCTCATTTCCATTCCGGTGGCTATTATGCTCTTCGCTTTCATCGCCACTCTTTATGGGGGATCGATTCGTTTCAGCACGGCCATGTTGTTTGCGTTGGCTTTCATTGCGGAGTTCCTCCTGGGTGGAGTCACGGGCATTTGGTTAGGCTCAAGCGGCGTAGACATATACCTTCACGACACTTACTTCGTGCTGGCCCACTTCCACTACACCTTTGTCCCGATCGCGATAATCGCGGTCTTCGCGGCTGTCTATCATTGGTTTCCCAAGATGTTCGGCCGTATGATGAATGAGACTTGGGGAAAAATTCACTTTTGGGGAACAGTAATCTCCTTCAATGGTATATTTATTCCGCTCTTTATTTTGGGGTCAGCAGGGCAGCATCGAAGAATCTACAACTTTCAGAACTTTCCGGATTTGGCGGGCCAAAACATGCAAGATATGCGCGTTTTTGCCACCATGTGCCTCGTTCTGATGCTGGCTTTTCAGGTAATATTCATCGTCAATTTTATTGTGAGCCTCAAGAGGGGAGAAAAGGCGGGCCGGAATCCCTGGAACGCCACCACGCTTGAATGGATCACGGAGTCGCCTCCGCCACACGGAAACTTTGGCTCGACTATGCCGGAAGTTTATCGAGGTCCCTACGAATACTCGGTAGAAGGGCGGGAAAAGGACTATTGGCCGCAAAATGAGAAGCCATAGCCTGAAAAGATTTAACGATTTAGTGGAACTCTATCTATGGCGCATCAAATTATCGCTACCGGTCGTAGCCGGACAGGAATCCCTACAGGACGTTTGGCCGTCTGGTGGATAATCGGTTCGGAAATTCTGATCTTCGGGGGCTTGATTGCCACCTACCTGTTGAACCGTTTCAATCACGGACCATCTTGGTCGGTAGAAGCGGCCAACACCAATACGTTCATCGGAGCCTGCAACACCTTTTGGCTTCTGACCTCCAGCCTTTTCGTGGTGTACGCTCATGCCGCTTCGGAGCGTAGGGATGCAGCGAAGACGCGCATGTGGATCTGGCTGACGATCCTGTTAGGCGGATTTTTTATGGGCTTCAAAACCTATGAGTACGCGACAGAGATACACCATGGATTTACTCTGTTCACGAGTAACTTTTGGAGTTTCTACTACACGGCGACGGGTCTCCACGGATTTCACGTTCTCTGTGGAATGGTCATTTTGGCTATTATTGCTGAAGGCGATATCAAGAAGGGGCGTAATTGGCATAGGGTAGAAAATATCGGACTCTACTGGCACTTTGTGGACATCGTGTGGATTTTCCTTTTTCCGCTGATGTATATTGCAAAGTAACCACATTTTAACTACTAATAATTATGGCAGGACATAAACATCCAAGTTATCTCAAAATTTACATCACCTTGGTAGTGCTCTTTATTGTGAGTGTTGTCGGTCCTGAGGTGGCTCCAGCATTTGGTGCTTTCGCCAAACCCGTAGTCCTCTTGACCGCGTTCGGAATCGCCATTTGGAAGGCCTATCTCGTTTGCGCGTATTTCATGCATCTCAAGGTTGAGAAAATTTACGCCCCCTACATCCTTTTGGCCTGTCTGTCTTTGCTTTTCGTGTTCTTCTTTGGCACCGCCACAGACGCCATGTTCGCCAATGGACACAATTGGGTGAAGCCCATGGACGAGAACGAAAAGGTTGAGGAGGCGATGGCGAGAAGCTACGTGCTGAATAAAGACAAGCATGGCGGTGGTCATGGGGACGACGACCACGATAGCGAGGCTCACTAGGGTTGTTTTATCAGGGTAATACTAATTTCTGTAGGGAACTAGAAACGAAGAGGGAAATATGAAAACTTTAGAGCCAGCGTACGGCGGACATAGCCGCCCTGGAAGTGAACCAAAAATTAGCAATAGTGCCCTTGGCATGATTGCTTTCATTGGTACGGAGCTCATGTTCTTTGCTGCTTTGATCAGCGCTTTCTTGATCATAAGCTCGGCCGCGGAGGCTTGGCCTCCTGAAGGTCAGCCGCGCCTGCCAATTTATGTTACCGCGTTGAATTCCTTGGTTCTCTTCGCGAGCGGTTGGATGATGTTCAAAGCTTACCAGTCGTTTAAGGTAACCTCATTCAGCGAAGGAACGAGTAAACTGGTAAAAACTACGATGTGGCTGGGGATAATTTTCGTAGCCGTTCAAGGGATTGAATGGATACGATTGCTAAGCTATGGGTTGACTATGACGTCCAGCCAATACGGAGCATTTTTCTACCTGATTATCGGCACCCATGCTATTCACGCGATCGGGGCGGTGATCGGCTTGAGAAGATTGTCTCTCAAGTTGGAAAAAGGGATTCTCAGGCTGGAAACCTTCCAAGCTGTTCAACTGTTTTGGTTCTTCGTCGTAGGCGTTTGGCCGATACTCTACGTGTTGGTGTATCTGAGTTAGGTAAAGAATTTATCGATGAAGAAGCTACTGGGGCTATTGATTATACCTGCTATTTCTAGCGAGTCTTTCGCTTGCTCTGTCTGTTCGGTAACCAATGAAGCGGCCCGATATGCTTACTATGCAACAACAGCGTTGCTTACCTTGCTACCGTTATTTATGATTGGCGGAGTTGTTTACTACATCGCTAGAAAAGATCGTTAAGCGAGGCTGAAGCGTTGCTTTTCGGCTTCATTTAACCGCGAATTTGCGGTTTATTGAAATAGGGTGTTGCTTGAGTGCGTTGTTTCTCGCAGCGAGGCGCTCAGTTTATGGCTAACCTTTCATCAGTACCTCCATTAGCAGATTTGAAGGGGCGTAATGGGCGGTCGGCTTTCGAAGAGCGTTTAGTTCTTGAGGGTCTCGATTTGAGCCGGAGCGGGTCTACAACCCTGCAATTGAACATAGGAAAGCTGTGCACCAGACCTGCGAGCATTGCCACGTGAACGCGGGCCCGGCCAGAAAAGAGCTCATGAACCGAAAACAGTGGATCGCGTGCTGGAATGGTTTAGCGCGGCGAATTCCATCTGCCTGGTGGATATAATCGGGGGAGCCCCTGAAATGAACCCCCAATTCCGCTACCTGGTAAGCTCCCTCAAAAAGATAAGGCCCGAAGTGGGCATTATCGACCGGTGTAATCTGACCATACTTTTGGAGCCAGGATACGAGGATCTGATAGGCTTCCTGGCTGAGAGTCGAGTGGAGATCGTCGCTTCATTGCCTTGTTATCAATTGGAGAATGTGGACAAGCAAAGGGGCGATGGCGTCTTCGAGGCCTCAATGAAGGCCTGAAGGCAATTGAACGCAGCTGGATATGGTTTGGATCCCAGGTTGCTCCTAAATCTGGCCTACAATCCGGTTGGAGCGACGTTGCCGCCAGATCAACAAGAGCTAGAACGAGATTACAAAGCGGCGGTCGAAACGAATTTCGGCGTCGTTTTCAACCGTCTGTACACCATCACCAACATGCCGATCGCCCGGTTTCTCAGTCAATTAAAGCGAGAGGGCAAACGAGAGAGTTACGAGTGTCTGTTGGAGGATTGTTTCAATTCTGAGGCAGTGGAAAACCAGATGTGCCGGACCACGCTGAGCGTTGACTGGCTCGGCCGCGTCTACGATTGCGATTTCAATCAGATGATAGGCCTGCCTTTGGGTGGAAGGAATTTGAGATTCCTCTGGGATCTTGATCCAGATAAACCTATAATTGTTCCGATTGCGTTGGGAATCCATTACTTTAGCTGTACAGCCGGAGCCGGTTCCAGTTGCAGTGGGGCTCTTCAGTGAGGGATCTAGTAGACAGTTCGGAAATATCTGTCTACGTTTGACACGAGATGAATGTCCAGAACTGTGTCGTAGTCAGTAACTTGAAACGTTAATGAGAAGTCTAGTCCAGATTGCTATGCTCGCCCTTTTGGGGCTATTTGCGTTCGGATGTTCCGAACTCGGAGAAAAGGTATCAAAAGCAGCGGGCAAGAAGTCGGATTCCGCCAAGCGGGAAGAGAGAGTTGCCAAACGCGAGGAGACTAAAGGGGGAGCAGTTCAAAGGGAACCCGCCAGAACGAGACCAGCTGTGCCTGTCAAAGTAGTCAAGGTGTCGGAAGGGGAAATTACTTCGTCTCTTGTTTTTGACTCGGTGCTAGAAACAGAGAGTTCAGTGGAGATTTTCTCAGAAGCCTCTGGGATTATTCTTGAGGTCCTGGTTGAGGAGGGAGATCGCGTCGTAGAGGGCCAGATTCTCGCTCGCATGGAAAATGAAGAGGAGCGCGTCGATGCTGAAGAGGCGAAAGCCCGATACGAGCACGACAAAGCGAATTTCCAACGAACTACTGAGCTGCACGCTCGCAAGCTCGTAAATCAACAGCAGCACGATAACGAGAAGTTCGGTCTCGAGCAATCTCGCTTACGATTTGAGAGAGCTAAAATCCAGCTAGAGAATACAATCGTTCGGTCGACGGTAAGCGGCGTGGTTACAGAGAGGGAGGCTCAAGCAGGCAGACGAGTAACGACCAATGGCAAGCTGTTCTCGATCATGAATCTCGATGAACTCTTCGCGAGCGTGAATATACCTGGGCAGCATTTGTTGAGCATCGAGGAAGGGCTGCCTGCAATAATAGACTCAGAACTGATTGAAGGCGTTCGATACGAGGCCTTTGTCAAGCTAGTGAGCCCAATCGTCGATCCCGCTAGTGGAACGTTTAAGGCGAAGGTCGCGGTTGCCAGTCTAAATGGCATGCCCATATACCCCGGAATGTTCGTCAACGTACGGGTGATCGTAGACACCGCTGAAGATGCCGTGCTCATACCGAAAGACGCTATCGTTCACGAGGGCGATCTGAAATACATTTACAGAGTCGATAAGGGCAAGGCTGAAAAGATATTACTGCATGAGGGGTATTCTAATGTAGAATACGTTCAAGCGAACTCGGGCGTTAGCGAGGGCGAATTTATTATCGTTATGGGGCACAGCGCCTTGAAAGATGGCGCTAATGTGAAGATAGTTAGAGATGCGGTAGCCGCGGAAGAGAAAGACTCTGTAGCGGTTGATTCATCCCAAGGTTGAAAACTGGCGGTTTCGCTGTATGTATTCGACTTATTCACTCGAGCATGGGGCCCGAATATCTCTGCCGTGAAAAAGGATTCCCATTTCGCAATAGCGACACGCCGTCCTGTCTCCGTTCTAATGGTGGTATTGGCTGTCTGTGTCTTTGGATACGTATCTTATCAGAAGTTGCCGCTCACTTTGATGCCGGATATCTCCTATCCGACTTTGACGGTTCGTACCGAATATCCGGGCACTGCTCCCCAAGAAGTGGAAGCCCAGATTTCCGAACGTTTCGAACAGCAGCTCGGAGTTGTCCAGTACCTCAATAAGATCACCTCAATCTCGAGGGCTGATCAGTCCGATATTCTTTTGGAATTCGCATGGGGAGCAGACATGAGCGAGGCTGCTCAATCGATCCGAGAAAAGCTTGATCGCTTGCGGTTGCCTCGAGACGCAAAGCGACCGCTGATTCTGCGTTACGATCCCACTCTGGATCCTATCATGAGGATCGGCATGACAGGTCCTTACCCCCTCGATCAGCTACGTCTTTACGCGGAGGAGATCGTACAAAGGGAATTGGAAGGAGAGGAAGGCCTGGCTGCCGTAAAGGTAATTGGAGGCCTGGAAGAGGAGTACCAAGTGAGGATTTCCGAAGACAAGCTCGTGTCTTTGAATCTGGATATCCAGACAATTAATACGCGTTTGGCTCAGAACAACGTAAATCTTCCGGGCGGTCGATTGGAGGAAGGTAGAATTCGATACTCGATTCGCACGCTGAATGAATTCAAATCGATGCAAGACATCGGCTCAATCGTGATCGCCCAGAAAAACGGGGTCAACGTCCAGCTCAACGATATCGCGGTGATTGAGCGCAGTCACAAGGATATCGAGATTGAGACTTTTGTAAACGGGCGGGAGAGCGTTGAAATCGAGATCTACAAAGAAGCGGACGCCAATATCGTGGAGGCCGTAAAGGGCGTTCGCGAGAAGCTGTATGGCACGCAGAAGCAGCGAAACTATTTCAATCAAGACGCAATTGAAGCCCGGGAGCAACGCAGGGCGGAAATCAGGCAAGAGGTCAGAAGTGGCAAAATGAGTCTAAGCCAGGGACGCCGCGAGGCAGCGCTGGCGGAGCGAGAAGAACGCCTGATGACCGACTACGTAGCTTACAAATTGCCGGAGGGATGCGAGTTGCAGACTCTCACGGACCAGTCGGTATTTATCAAGCAGTCTATAGACGAGGTAAGGGGCAATGCTATTGTGGGAGGGGGAATCGCCGTTTTTGTGATATTTCTGTTTCTTAGAAACGCCGGCCACACGGCGATCATTGGGATTACAATACCGGTATCGATTTTGGCGACCTTCGCTCCCATGCAATTGTCTGGAGTATCTCTCAATATCATATCTCTAGGTGGATTGGCCCTTGGGGTAGGGATGCTGGTGGATAATTCCATCGTCGTGCTAGAGAGCATTTTTCGCAGCCGGGAAGAAGGCGACGATTTCGTCAAATCCACGATAAGGGGTGTTTCTGAAGTCGGTGGCGCGGTGGTTGCCTCGACGCTGACAACCATATCGGTTTTCTTTCCCATCGTCTTCGTGGAAGGGGTGGCTGGCCAGATTTTTGGCGACATGGCCCTTACGGTTGTATTTTCGTTGATGGCATCGCTGGTTGTGGCCCTATACTTTATACCCATGTTAGCGTCTCGAAAGTTTGGTGACAAAGCGGAGACCGGTACTGGTGGATGGAAGACTTTGTTCAGCTTGAGTTTTCTCAGGGATTCCTGGAGGAAGTTCTCTACTTCGCTCTCGGATTACCATGCTCTCATCAAAGGACCTTTTTGGCCATTTAGAATCCTTTGGTCACTTTGCTATCCATTGGTTTTCGCCATTCTGATTCTGACTCTTCCCTTTCGGATCGCGATGTGCTTGGCTGGGAAGCTATTGGCGTTCTCGGCCTTCCTGATGATGTTGATCGTGGTGGCATTGGCCCGGGTAGGAAAAACGTTTTTGTGGATTTTGCATCCATTTCTTAAACTTTTTGATCGAGCGCTTAGCGGCCTCGTTATTCTGTATAGGCGACTATTGGACTGGGCTCTCAACAACAAATTGTCTGTCGTAGGCGGAGCGTTTGCCGCTTTTGCGGCAACCATAATCTTCGTTTACCCAAAGCTGGGAAGCGAATTGATACCGAAGGTGCATCAAGGGGAATTCAATTTCCATGTTAAGCTACCGGTGGGAACGCCCATAGAGGAAACGACTTTGGTCGCTCAGACAATCGAAGCAGTAGCGCTCGAAAACGAGTATGTCGATCAAACGGCTCTTCTTATTGGTAGCGACGGAAGCGCTTCGGCTGAAGCGGACGAAGGCGAGAATACAGGAACGATTACCGTAGCCCTAATCGAGGGAGCGGACGAGGTGATCGAAATGCTGGTCCTAGAAGAAATGCGAGACTTCGCTTTGGGTATTCCGGATTTGGAGGTTGAGATCAGCTATCCGGAGCTCTTCAGCGTCAAGGACCCGATCGAAGTGGAAATATACGGGCATGATCTTGATGATATGAAGGTCGCTAGCTCCATGGTCGTTGCCGCCATGAATGGGATACCTGGGGTGGTGGACGTTCGATCGAGCATCCAAAAAGGGAACCCGGAGGTTCAGGTGATCTACGATCGGCAACGCTTGGCTCAGCTGGGTCTACCGTTACGAGCTGTCGCCGAGCTAATCCGAAATAAGATACAGGGACAGGTGCCCACCGAGTTTCAGCAACGCGACCGGCAAATCGATATTATGGTTCGGCTAGATGAGCAGGATCGGATGAACTTGAGCGACTTGCGCGAGATCGTCGTCAATCCGCGAGGAGAGGTGCCCATTCCTTTATCCTCTGTAGCTGAATTGCGCGTGCGCGAAGGTCCTAATGAAATACGCCACCTCGATCAGCAACGAGGCGGCGTCGTCTCGGCTAATGTTGAAGGGATCAGTTTGTCTGAAGCGACATTGATGATCGAGGAGGCTCTTTTCGATCTAGAATTGCCATTAGGATTTGAATACAATGTCACGGGTCAAGCGGCAGAGATGAAACGGTCAGGCGATAGTCTTATGTTTGCGTTAGGATTGGCGATATTCCTAGTCTACTTGGTTATGGCTAGCCAGTTTGAGTCGCTTCTGCATCCGTTTATTATCCTTTTCACCGTGCCATTGGCTATTATCGGGGTCATGCTTGCCCTCTACCTGGGCGGCTGGACGCTAAACATCCTGGTCTTCATCGGACTGATCATGCTAGCCGGGATTGTGGTCAATAATGCCATCGTGCTCGTAGACTACATTAATAACTTGCGGCGAAGCGGAAGGGAAAAAGCGCATGCGGTTAAAGCGGCATGCATGGCCCGTTTTCGTCCGATTCTCATGACCACAATGACAACCGTGCTGGGTTTGATTCCAATGGTCCTAGGTCTAGGGGAAGGTTCGGAGATGCGGGTTCCCTTGGCCATAACGGTAATCTTCGGACTGACGTCTTCGACCTTTCTCACCTTGGTCGTCATTCCCTCTGTCTACCTGCTCGTGGATCGCAAAACGATCGAGGTGGAAGCCGATGTCGAGCTCGAGGAATCGGTAAGGTTGGCGGAAGTTTAAATAAAGATGCCAGAGAACCGGAGCAGTCTACTTCCATCGATTTCTGTGAATCGCCCAGTAACGGTAATGATGGGACTATTGCTGGTACTCGTGCTGGGAGCAATTGCCTACAATAAAATTGGGATAGAGTGGTTTCCTGGAGGGTTGGAGTCAAAGCGGTTGATGGTTCGGGCGGACTATGAAAATTCGACCCCCTTGGACACCTTGGAAAAAGTAGTCGAGCCAATCGAAGATATACTTGGAACGATCACCGGTATAGAGCGTATTCACACTAGAGCGTATTCAACTTCAGGACGGGCCTATGTCTATTTCCATAACAGCGTCGACATGGACCGGGCTTACGATGATATCAAGGATCGTATGGATCGCGTACTGCCGGAGTTGCCGGAAGAAGTGGAAGAGATCCGTGTTTACACATACGACGAAGATGATGAGCCCATATTGTTTTCCGCCATTACGCTAGGGCCGAATATCGATAATCCAGATTACTTTATTGAGCGGTATATCGAGCCCGCCCTGCAACGGATTGATGGTGTTGGCGATGTGGATATTAAAGGGGACGCCAACCGTGAAGTTCGAATCTCATTGGACCAAGAAAAGCTGAAGGCCCACAATATCGATGTCTATGAGCTGTCCAGAAACCTTCGCGACCAGAACCTGAATCTGAGCGCCGGCAGAGTGATGGAAGGTGGGCAAGAGTATATGGTGAGATCGGTTGGTCGCATAGAGGATATCAGCCAACTGCAAGATTATATTGTCGACAGGGAAAAAGGCGTAAGGCTAAAGGATCTCGGAGAGGTCTACATAAGTACCCTGGAGAATTACAGCACGTGGAGGCTGAACGGCGGGAAGTCCTACGGCGTCGAGATCATGCGGTCGGGCAACGCGAATATCGTCGAGATAAGCAAGGCCGTTAACCGGGTTTTCGAACGCTTCGAGAATTCCAGGCGGTGGGATGGCATCCAGTTCCTTGTATTTAAAGATCAGGGTAAATACATCCTGGAGTCGATGAACAACCTTAAGATGTCGGCTCTTTGGGGAGGCGTCTTCTCGTTTATCGTCTTAATTTGCTTTTTGCGTTCTCTGCGTATCACATTAACAATTACGTTAGCTATTCCTCTTTCTCTTTTATGTTCGGTGACCGTGCTCTATTTTATGGGCTGGACGTTGAATATTCTCACCATGATGGGCCTGCTGATTTCCATAGGTCTAGTCGTCGACAATGCGATTGTCATGGTCGAGAACATCCACTCCAAACGGGAAATGGGGCTAGGCCGAAAGGAAGGCGCTCTCAAGGGGGCGAGCGAGATTTCCTTGGCCATAACCATGTCTACGATGACAACTATGGTCGTTTTCCTTCCGTTGCTTTTGATGGAGTCGGGCGGGGAAATACGATTCTATTTTCATCGCATTGGTATCCCTGTCGTTTCAGCTTTGGCGGCTTCATTGACAATCGCATTGATGGTTATCCCATTGGCTTCCAAGATCTTTTTCGCAAAGGCTGTTAAGAAACGCAGATCGAAAAGGGAAGGGCGTGTTAGCCGATTTTATCAAGTCATGTTGGACCGGACGCTCAAAGATAGGGCCCTCGCCACATTCATCCTATTAGCGATTGTTGGAGGTTCGTCGTATCCTATAGTTAATGACTGGATTGAAACCCGGGATCGAAGCAGTAGTTCGGGCAGGATATCGCTTAGGTTTGAATTGCCGGCGGGAATCAAGAAAGAGGAAGTCGCCGAATGGGTCGACTACGTGGAAACATTTATTGAAGACAATAGGGATCGGTACCAGTTTGATAGCTATACTTCCTACTTCAGTTACGCGTCCATGTACGTCTACCTGAACATGGCCCAGGAAACCTTGAATTGGCAACAAGTGGCTATGAGTTGGTTTCTCGAAAAGGTTGGAAGGGGTCCGGAGGAACCGATGAGCCGTGGAGATATCATGCGGGATATTGGGGAGCGGCTGGAGTTGCCGCCCGGTTTGAGGATGCGCTACAGCTACAGCAGTTCAGACGATTCCACTCGGTCATTCTATCTAATGCTTTATGGCGACGACACGGAAACGCTTTATCAGCTTGGCGAAGAAGTTGTCAGGCGAATTTCTACCATCAAGGAGTTAGTAGGGCTTGATTTGGAGCTTGAAGAAAACAATCAGGAATTGAATGTCGAGCTGGATCGGGAGCAAGCCCAGCAAATGGGAATTAGCACTCGGGATGTTTCCAATAGCATCTCTTATGCGATGCGCGGCTCGAGCGTCGGCCGCTTCTATCAGGATGGTCGACGAGACATTAATATTGAGGCTCGATTACAAGAGAAAGACCGCGAGACCTTAGAGGCCTTAAGCCGGCTGACGTTCATGTCTGATAGCGGCAATGAAGTGCCATTGGAGTCGATATCTGAATTGGATTTTCGAGATGCGGCTCGCTACATACGGCGAGATGATCGAAAGACCTCTATGCGTATTCGGGCATTGATGGAGACAGATGACGTTCGAAGGACGGATGCTCAGATAGAGTCTTTGATGGAAGGTTTTGAGATGCCTCGTGGATACCGCTGGGATCGTGGTACTAGTTATTATCAAATGGACAAAGAGAATCAAGAGGTTCGCTTCGCCCTTATCATGATATTCGTCTTTGTCCTGTTCCTGATGGGTATTCTCTTTGAATCTTTTGTACTGCCGCTCGCGGTCATAGGAACCGTTCCCATAGCTGGTGTAGGCGTTGTATGGATGCTGGTTGCTTCAGACACAGCCTTTGAACGAATGGCGAGTGTTGGGGCGATGATCCTGATCGGCATCGTAGTGAACAATGGAATCGTTCTAGTTGACTTGTCTCAACGACTCATGAAGCAAGGGCTCTCGAGAAACGAAGCGTTGATTGAGGCGAGCAAACGTCGGTTCCGGCCCATCTGGATTACTTCCCTGACCACGATTTTCGGCATGGTGCCCATAGCCATTGGGGGTTCGAAGGTAATGGATATGTCCTACGCTCCTATGGGTAGGGTGATTATTGGCGGATTGCTTGTATCTACATTTCTAACACTAATCGTAGTCCCGCTTTTCTTTACGTTCTTAGACGATTTGCGGAACTGGTTCATTAAAACGGCAAGTCTGATGGTCCCCGATAGGCCGCGAATCGCTGAACAGGGGAAAACCGAACTACGATAGACTGCTCCGCTCTGTCAACTGACTCTTGAAGCGGATTCCCCCTATCGCCCAGAATTGGACGGGATCTATTCTTGGGCTCCGTTAACGAGGCGATGAATGCCTAGAGGATTATCGTCCTTCAACTCGTCGGGCAATCGATTTTGAGGACTCGCTTGGTAAGCGATCAGGCGTGTGAATCGAGTTATGGCGTGCGTTCCAACCGATGTGCTTCGACCATCGGAAGTAGCCGGGAAGGGTCCCCCGTGAACCATTGAATGGCAAACTTCGACGCCGGTAGGAAATCCGTTGTAAACTATGCGACCGACTTTGCGTTCAAGGATAGCAATGACTTCCGAGAAATCGGCAAGATCGTCGTCTGTTGCGTGGATGGTTCCCGTGAGCTGGCCTTCGAATTTCTCAAGGAGCTGCAAGAGCTCGGATTTGTTGGACCATCGGACGATAGTCGTTCCGGGGCCAAAGATCTCCTCGCTGAGCGAATCGTCCTCCAGGAATGCATCGGCTTCAGCGGCGAATACTGCCGTCGATCCCAGGCAGACCGGATTGCTTGAGTCGGACGATCCGGAAACCATTGTTTCAACTCGCTTTTTGGCATCCAGTTTTTCAACGCCTGACGCATAAGCGGTCCGTATCGAGGCGTTCAGCATAACTTGGTCGGAAGTCCCCCTCATCTGATCCGCGAAAGCCTGGACGAATTGATCACCGATTTCGCCCTTTTCGACGAGAACAATTCCCGGATTGGTGCAAAATTGGCCGACACCCGTGGTAGCGGATACATGCAGACCGCTGGCTATAGATTCGATATTCCCTTCGATGGCTTTGGGAAGTAGCACAACGGGGTTTACGCTGCCCATTTCGGCATAAACTGGAATTGGCTCAGGTCGCTCTGAGGCGATTTTCATCAGCGCGGTACCGCCCTCAGTGGAACCCGTGAAGCCAACGGCTTTGACGGCTGGATGCGATACCAAGGCCGAGCCGACAGTTCTCCCGCCTCCGAAGAGAAGGCTGAAAACCCCATCAGGCATCCCCGTCTTTTCCGCTGCAGCCCGGACTGCTTGACCAATGTATTCGGCAGTACCCGGATGAGAGGAGTGGGCCTTGACGATTACGGGGCAACCGGCCGCCAACGCTGAGGCTGTATCACCCCCGGCTGTAGAGAACGCCAATGGAAAATTGCTGGCAGCGAAAATTACTACGGGTCCCAATGGGCGTTGCATCGAACGAACGTCGGGCTTGGGAAGCGGCTGGCGATCAGGAATGGCTGTATCGATTCTGGCCTGAACCCAAGAGCCCTCCTCAACGAGACTGGCGAAGAGTCTCAATTGACCGGTTGTGCGGGCGGTTTCCCCCTTGATGCGGGCTTCCGGCAATCCGGTTTCTTGCATGGCTCGCCGCGTTAGCACATCGCCTAGATTATCGATTTGATCGGCGATCTCATAGAGGAAGCGGGCTCGCTCTTTGCCGCTTTTTTGGCTGTATTCAAGAAATGCATGCTCGCCCAAGCGAGCGGCCTGTTCGACTTCTTCGCTAGTAGCACTGAAAATCGGAGGATCGAGTTCCTGCCCGGTTGATGGATCAACCGCTCGTGTTGAGTCGGTTCCCTGATTGGCATTGGAGAAACCGATGATAGATCGGCCGGCGACTATGACAAGGTCTTCAGTTGGCATGTTGTGAATCGTAATTAGGCGGGGGATGCGAGAATCGAAATGTGGCTCTCGTTGAATGGAATAAGCATCGAAGATTGATCTCGATAGGGTGGGAATGCAATAGCGTTTCGCTGCCGGGTTCCATTCGATTATCTAAATTTTAGGAGCGGGTTTATCCCGCGATTGAGAGTATTGGCGAACAGTCCGAAGTAAAAATCGCGGGATAAACCCGCTCCTGCGCAGCAATATTAGCCGTTCTCCTAGATCTCGGGCACGCCGAGATCTTCGAATTTCAAACCCGCTTTTGACATTTGAGCATCTCGGTATTCTCGCTGGATGAGATCGTATACCAGTTTACTGCGTCGTACGCGTTCCAGCGACAGTCTTAGAGCCAGCGATTTCATATGCCTGCCGTAGGGATAGATGTCCGCTGAATTTCTTAGCCCTAGCTTTATGTAGATCGAAGAACAGTGCTCAATCAATTCGGGCGTTTCAAAATGACGAACGAATCCGCCGATGCCGTCAGGAGATTCCGCATAGATGTCGAGCGGGGCTTGGGTGGCCTCTCGAATGGCGCCAATTAGGGCAGTGGAAAAGTCAGTGGACACATTTATAGTGTCGGCTCCTAGGCGCTCGAGTAGCGAGCAGGAAGCGGGATTGGAGGGAGCCAGGATAGCTGAAGACTTGATGATCAAATTCCGCGGGAGCTTTCCCCTGTCTCTAAGTTTTCCCACTACCTCGATGAGGCATAATCGGATAATAAAACCGAACGGATCCCAAGATCGCAGGCCCGAAATATGTCATCGAGGCTGTAGCGAATCTGATCAGCGCCCCTAACTTGCCATTGGATAAACTTTCCAGCGGGAGCATTCCAAAGGGCACCAGTATCGAACTTGGCTCGAGGGGTGGTGAAAAGACAGACCTCGATATTTCGCTCCGAGCCGATCTGGGCAAACGATCGAATTTGAGCGTCGCTAAGCATCTGGATCCCGCTTCCCTGACTAATACGATGAACGGGGCAGCCGATTTGGTCGGCCTCTTTGAGTAGGGCCTGGAATGTTCCAGGGGTTTCCGTACTGGGAATTTAAATACGATATTGTCCGCCGTCCGAGAAACGCTTTTCAGAAGCCGTTTTGTTGTCCGTGGCTGGCAGATTGAGTTCTTTGAGAGCTTCGATGGACCTTCTCATGACCTGACAAAGAGGCAGTTTTGCCCTTCATGAGACCCGATGGCAAGTGCTCATCAAGAAAACCGTTACGAGGGCTGACAGATCGGGCCTAGCTAGCTCTATCCTTGCCCAAAATAACGGTTAAGGTGTCTCGGTTGGAGTGAAGGAAAAGGCTCCCGTATGGGAAAAGTCCTGGTTGAAAAAAGGATCGTTTACGGTCATGAAAGCGGTGTCCTCTTCCAAGCCGTCTTTGCCCAAATGTATTTGAACCTCATACCAGGACTCAAAGGGGAAGAAGAAATACATCTGAATCCTATCCCCTAGGTCGTACCAACCGTATTCGCAATCCAAGGGTCCATCTGGATTGAATCCCGATGTGAATGTTCCAGCGAAATCTTCTCCCAAGATAACCGTGTGAGAACCGAAACCGGATTCTGTGGGCAATTCGAAAGTAACTGTAGAGCCAGGATTCGACTCCGGCCAAGGAAGCCCCAATTCTGAATAGTAGTAAAATACGGGTTCATCTCCGCTTTCGGGAAGCTCGAAAACATGTTCAATCGACTCGGGTGTTACCGGAGACCAAAGCATGCGCGTGGGACCTTTCACGTCTCGAAAATCGGAAGTCTGGTATAAGAAGTAGTCTCGAGTCTCAGTTCGGGGAAAGCTTACGCTAGCGGATCCGTCGTCGCCAATGTGGATTTTGGGCTCAACCGCGACTTCGAAAGGGCGTAAGAAGTTGGCAGGTGAAAATGCTTCCGCTGCTTCTCCGACCCGGAGAATGGTCACCGAGTTTATGGTGATGGGATTTGTGGGAGCTCCATTCGCGCCGGTGGGCGCCAAGCCAATGGCATCGACAACCTCTATTCCATCCACGACAAGTCCGAATACGGCGTGTCGGCCATCCAAGTGAGTGGCCGTTTCCGAGGAAAGCGTTACGAAGAATTGGCTGCCGTTCGTGTTGGGACCAGCATTAGCCATCGAAAGAACACCCTTAGCGTTGTGCTTTAAATCGCTTTCGATCTCATCTGCAAACGAGTATCCGGGGCCATCGCTTCCAGTTCCGTTGGGAGAACCGGCTTGAATGACGAAATTTTCGATAATCCGGTGAAAGTTGATGCCATCGTAGAACGGCTTATTTTGGGCCTCTCCAGTAGTGTCGTCGAAATGGGAAATAGAATTTTCGGCCAAACCGACAAAGTTGGCAACGGTTATGGGCACTTGCTTGAAGTAGAGCGTCGCTGTAAATTCGCCTTCTGAGGTGTCAAATACAGCGTAGAGTCCGTCTTCGGAGGGTTCAAAGCCGTTCGCGGTAGCGAGCCCAGCGAATGATGATAATAAAAAGGCGAGGAGACGCGATGGTTTTCGGGCCATGGGTGTAGTTACGTAGTTTGCGTGGTGGTTGGATTCAATAGGAGTGGTTCCCTTACATCCGAAGACCGCTTTTTGAATCGGCTATGGCTGGGTTTTCAGAACAAATCTAGCTGCTCTTGTTCCTGTCTCTCTTTCTTAAAATCGCTAGCGAATGCAGGGAATTCAGGAAGGGTTGGATTCAGCTTTCGGATCTGCTGGTGGATTTGGCGGGCGAAATAAGGAGCGTTGGCCTCATTTGGGCAGTGGGCGAAAATGTAAGGCTGTTTCTTTTCTAGTATCCATTTGTTTATGATGGGAGCCCATTCCTTGATCCAATGATCGTTGGCGCCGATGTCGTTTTGACCAACGAATCGCAAGAATGGATTACTACTTAGAGAGCTTTTACGCACGGGCGTTTGAGGTTTTCTGGATTGGGCGGATCGTTCGTCATCGTCTGGCGATTCAGTCGCGAAGAGCGGTCGGCTATCGAATATCACTTTGTCCATGCCTAGTTCTGAAAGTAGATCATCCAGCTGTTGCTCGTTGTCTCCCTTATCATACCAAGAAACGTGTCGCGCTTCAACGGCGTATTCAAAATCTTTGGGCAACTGTTGAAGAAATGCTTTAAGCTGACCATAACTATTGGCATTGAAAGACGGCGGCAGTTGCAAAAAACTGGGACCCAATCGATCGCCGTGGGCTAGAGAATCGAGTATTTTGATGAAGGCAGCAGTTTCCGTTTCCGCGTCGATCAAGCGTCGTTCGTGTGATATCGCCTTGGGGAACTTCGGGCAGAACCGAAAGCCATCCCCGGATTCGGCCATCCATCGTTCGATTGTCGATAGAGGGGGGATGGCGTAAAAAACGGAGTTGGCCTCTACTGTATTGAGTATCTTGGAGTACTCTCGAAGGGCTTGGCTTAAATCTACAGTCCCCGCGAAAACGCTGCCGGCCCAATCGCGGCAATGCCAGACGGGGCAACCGAGATGGTAGGTGGCGTATTCGTTCATCAAAAGGCGTTTTGCAGAAGTTAGCCCTTGCCGTAAACCACTTCTGGATCGAAAAGCGGCTCGCCCCCGTCGAACACCAGTTCTCCCGAATCGGAATCGAGTTTTCGATAAAAACACGAGCGGTATCCATTGTGGCAAGACGCTCCATTTTCTCCAATTTCCGCTTTGCAGAGGATTACGTCTTGATCGCAGTCAGTACGAAGCTCTACCAGCTTTTGGACCTGTCCAGAGGATTCGCCTTTTACCCATAGCTTTCCGCGGGAGCGGCTAAAATAAGTCACTTTCCCCGTCTCGATAGTGTGTTCGAGCGCTTCGCGATTCATGAAGGCGAACATAAGCACTTCGTTGGTTTTGGCATCCGCGGTGATGCAGGGTATCAAACCAGCGGCATCGAACTTGGGCTGAAGTTTCAGCCCTTTCTCGATGGCCTCTTTGGAAGATCGTTCGTGTAGACAGCTCTCTGGCATAGTCGCTGGAATGAATCGAAGACTTTCAAAACTGTAAAGCGCTGATTATGCAGGGATATTTATCTAGTGAACGTGATCCCTGATTTCCAGTAGACGCTGGATACCGTGGGGATTAGAGCTGTTCTCCGGTTTGCTCGAGAGCAGCAGGGCGTTCCACCCGGAATTGCAGGCCCCGTGGAAATCCTGTTTCAGGTGATCCCCAATGTGGAGCAGCTCGTAAGGCTGCATTCCCATCTCATTCGAGGCGAACTCGAAAAATCGGCGATCGGGCTTCTCGAATCCGGCTTCGCTGGATATGAACAGCCGACAAAACCTTGAATCCAGCTTGTGGTCGCTGATGACATTTCTGACCCTTCGATCCCAATTCGTTAAGAGCGCGATTTTGATTCCTCTGCTTGCGAGAAGATCGAAAGCGGCCAGAGCCTCGGGATTTAGCTTCCATCGCGATCCCTTTGCGAATTCGGTCCAAAGGGTATGAAATAGGTCATCAAAGTTTTCTGGCAGTTCCGCGAGATTTTGCACGATCCCCGAGACAATCGAACGCCAGAACTCCCACTCCCGACGCTCGGGATCTCCGATGGACCAGTCTTTTTCTGCCGCTTGGAGCGACCTAATGAAAACTTTGTTGAGGGCATCGGGGGAGAGCTCTAAGCCGAAGCGTCCCATAATCTCGCTGTAAATGGCCCCAACTGAGGGCGAAGGGAAAAATAGCGTGCCCGCAGCGTCAAAAGTGACTCCGCGAATCGATGGAAATGGCCTCATTCTCCTGCCAGCTGTCGCAACAGATCGTAGCTATAGATCCCGGTGTTGTGACCATCCGAAAATTGAAATCGGAATGCATAATTTCCCACCTGAGTCCACGAATCGATATTGACCTGCGAGTAATCCTTGCCGGTTTCGCCTCCATATTGGTTTCCAAGAATGTCTCGCTCGCCAGATACGGCGGCGCTTGGAGAATTTGCCCGAAGCGATTCGGAGGATATATAACTTTCGCTCCCATCCTCCCACTGGATTGCCAGTTCTGTTCCTATCAGTTGTATGTTTTTCGGCGGAATCATCGGATCGGACTTTAGGAGGGAGGTGGGCGATTTCAATGCAAGGCTAGTGAATATTCACCCAGAATTGTCGCAATCGACCGAAGTGTGCTGTACTGCCGTAAAAACCCCGCTAAACCCAAGAGGCTTAGCGATTTATTCAAAGTTAAGTTGGGATTAAGTGGCGAAAAATTTTGACAAAGTGGGGAGAAATGGGGAATATTGGGGCTCTTTGTAGAGCATTAGGACAAATGTCTTCCCACTCCAGAACGATCTACGTTGGCAAGCATCAACGTAATTTAGATTCGAAGAATCGTCTAGCGATTCCTTCGAAGTGGCGTTTCGACGGGGACACGGAAGACGGCTATCTTGGACTGCCGGATCCTAGCGGTTGTATCTTAGTTTTGCCGCCTCAGCAGATCGCCAAGCTCTACGACAAGATCGAGGACCAACAATTGAGCGATGAAGATGCTCAGGAACTTCAAGACAAGCTGTTTTCGCAAGCGACGTTTTTTAGCTGCGACAAACAAGGCCGTGTGAACATGCCGGACGATTTGCTTGGGCACGCAGGCATTGGCAAGGAAGCGGTTCTCATTGGTCGAATGATCAATTTCCGCATTTGGAGTCCCGAACGCTGGGCGACGATCGATCCGAAGTCGAACAATGACGACATTGGGAAACTGATGAAACGCGCTAACCTATAACCCCGCTGACATACAATGATGAAGAAGGAATCGAACCGAGTATCGTTTTTAAACCCCCTGTCCCGTTTGGTTGGGGGACGCTATCGTGAACATAAACTGGGCCGTTTGCAGTTGTTTGGGATGGGAGGCACGTTTGGACATGGAATCGTGAGGCATTGCGATAGCTGGAACGTAGGCGAAGATTCGCCCAACAGGTTGACCGTAAGGCAGGAGATTAGGGAGATTGCTGAAAAGCGCCGGGAGGAAGCGGTCCAGAGAATGGCAGTCAGCGACACACTACAGGGATGATTGGCCTGGCTGATAGCCTTGTTTCACATGCTCCGATGGGGATTCATAAACCAGTCCTGTACAGGGAGACCATGGAGTTTCTAGCTCCTCACGACGGGGGCTACTATTTGGATTGCACCTTTGGCGGCGGGGGACACACCCGCCTTATACTAGACGCAGCGGGGACCAAAGTGCTAGCCCTGGATCAGGATCCTGACGCTGCCCAGAGGGCAAAGGAGTTCGAAGCGCAGTATGGCGAGAGATTCGAGTTCCAGAGTAAGAATTTCGCGGATATCGATCGAATTGAAGAAGGGCCCTTCGATGGGATCCTTTTTGATTTCGGGGTATCTTCGTTCCAGTTGGATCAAGCTGACCGCGGGTTTTCTTTCCGCTCAGACGCGCCTCTGGATATGCGAATGAATCCGGAGTCCGGTCAGCCATCGGCTGAGGAATGGCTGGCTAAGGCGAGTCGACCTGAGTTGATCGAGGCGATCAAGGATTACGGAGAGCAGAAAAATTGGCGTCGTATCGTCGACGCTGTTATCGAAGCTAGAGCTAAAACGCCGCTCCACACCACAAAGGCGTTGTCGGAACTTATCCTATCCTGTATTCCGGCAAAGCAGCGCTACGCTTCGAAAATCCATCCAGCGACGAAAGCCTTCCAAGGCATTCGCATTGCTGTTAACAACGAAATTGAGGCTATCGAGAAGGGATTGCCGGCCGCGTTCGAGCGACTCAAGCCGAACGGCAGATTGTGCGTGATCAGTTTTCATTCACTGGAAGACCGGATCGCCAAGAATCTGTTTAGGCAGTGGGCAGGAAGACCTGCTCCTGGCGATAATCGACCTCAAGATATGCGTCAGCGACGAGCTAGTCTACTAACTCGTCGCCCCACTCAGGCCAGCGATAGGGAAATTGCCGCCAATTCGCGGAGCCGTTCGGCGAAGCTTAGAGCGCTAAGGAAAGCAGAATAATGAAAACGTATCAAAATAGGAGTAGCAGGATAATGAAAAACAACGCGACACTTAAAGAAGCGCTGAACCGTCAGTTCGTGGCTCTAGCCACTGACCATCCATTGGAAAAAGGGCTCTTCAGCTTCCAGCAAGTTGAAGAGGTAGCCTCGGGAGTGCCGGGTTTCACGATAGGCTCATTTGAAGATGAGTATCCGATATTGAGAGACAGATTGACCATTCCACCAAGAAGTAGATGAGCAGAAGAAATATAAAGAGCCGTACAGCCAACCGCATACTGAATCAGATTATCCTGTATTCCGTCGCCATGCTGGCTTTGATTGGCGGATTAGGCATGATAACGGTTTGGCTCCGGCATCAAACGTCGATAACCGCGAATCATCTGCAATCAATTGAACAGAAAATTGTAGAGGAACGCCGGATACACGCCCAACTCGATGTCGAACTGGCGGTTGCCATGTCGACTGATCGATTGTTGGAATTGAATCGAAAGCACAAGTTAGAGCTTCAAGAGCCATCGTTTACGCAAATCGTTCATGTCGAGGAGAATGTAGAAAAGAGGCTCTACGAGAAATCAGCCAACGCGCTTTTTACGGCTACGGCTCTATCCGGCAATTGATGAGCCAATGGTGAAGAGCTTTGCCCCCCGAATCAGGTTTTGGACACTCGCCCTAGCCATACTTGTTGGGTATGGGGCGATTGGTTACAGACTGTTCGAGCTCCACATTGTTGAAGCACCAAGACTGATTGTAGAGCTCGAAAGTAGCCGCTATCGGTTGATCCCTTTGAACTCCAGAAGGGGCGACATTTTCTCTTACGACTTGAATGGGGATCGAGAGCTGTTCGCTACCAGCAAGACCTTGCTGGAAGTTGGCATTGATCCTGTCGCAATGAAAAGAGAGGATTTGGTCAAACTTCCACAGCTCTCTCGTCACATGGGATTGGACCTTGCTAGAGTGGAGACGGTTTTCGGAGCAAGAGATGGAGAGTTTATTGGCGATGAGACCACGAGAAGAGATCGCTGGAGGCTCTTGAGCAGGAGGATTGAAGAAGAGCAATATGATAGAATACTGGAGCTGGGTATATCCGGATTGTATGGAACACGCAAATACGAAAGAGTTTACCCGAAGAATTCCTTGGCGTCCCACCTTATCGGCTTGGTCAGGCATGATGGAGAAGCGGTCCAAGGTGTAGAGCGCGAATTCGATTTCTATTTGAGTGGCCAACGGGGATGGAGAGAATCAGAGGTTACTGCGGGTCAGGAGATGGCTCAATTCCGCCGCCGCTACGTACCTCCGCGGGATGGTATGAGCTTGGCTTTGTCGATTGATCCATACGTGCAGCACCAGATCGAACTCGAATTGATGGATATTGCGGATAAGTTCGATCCAGAAACGGCATGCATCATCGTTACGGATCCTTACAGTGGTTTCATTCTCGGTTTGGCGAATTACCCGACTTTCGATCCGAATCGGTATACCGACTTCGATGAATCGGCCCATAAGAATAGGGCGATGACGGATCCCATAGAGCCGGGATCCACATTCAAGATTGTAGCGGCAAGCGCAGCTCTGGAAGAACGATTAGTCTCGGTAGACACCTATTTTGACTGTTCCATGCCCACGCTGCAGATGCCCAGTGGATATGTGGCGAAGTTGCCCAAGGATTGGAAGCCATTTGGAATTTTGACCGTCGAAGACATAGTAGCGAAATCGTCCAATAGAGGGGCTGCCCAATTGGGGGTGCTCGTAGGGTCGAATGGATTCTACGACTATGTGCGGAAGTTCGGTTTCGGTGAAAAAACGGGCTTGGATGTAGGGATCGAATCGCGCGGGATTCTGAATCCGGTTCGCAAATGGGATGGCCTTACTTTGACGCGAATGACCATGGGACACGCTATTTCGGCGACTCCGTTGCAAACGCATTACGCTATGGCGGCGATAGCCAATGGAGGACTACTCATGCGTTCGCAAGTCGTATCCAGGATATTGAACACGGATAGCAAAGAGGCGGTTAGTTTTGGGCCCATGGTGAGGCGAAGAGTTGTTTCGAACCAAACGGCGCGAACTATGTCAGAACTCCTTGTGAAGACCGCTTCAGAGGGGGGGACGGCCTCTAAGGCCGCGATACCGGGCTACCAAGTCGGGGGGAAAACGGGTACGGCCCAGAAAATAATTAACGGCCGTTACTCTTCGCAGAGCCATGTCGGCTCGTTTTCAGGATTCTTTCCTGCGAGCGATCCGGAACTCGTGATCACCGTGATCGTCGATGGTTCCCATAGCGGTATGCCGGTTTCTGGCGGTAGCGCCGCTGTACCAGCTTTCAAAAATGTAGCGGAAAAATTGATACCGTACTATGCGATTACGCCAGTGGATCAAGGTAGAGCTTATGCGTTGGGAGGCGGCAGCCATTAGCTCGATAGGCGGATCCAAAAATGGTGTCGGCAGAGAAAAATCGATCCAGCGGGAAAAGAGGGAATGGGGATCGGATGGAAAATACGATCAAAAAGAAGGAAGAGGGGAGGAAGCTGAGCGCTTTGCTGAAGAAGAGCGGGGCGAAGCTAAAACGAGGTTCTTCTGATCCACGAGTTACGCGACTGGTCATCGACAGTCGACGTGTCACTCCTGGAAGTCTCTTTTTCGCTCTGCCGGGGCTGCGAAGAGATGGTAACGCATTTGTGGATGAAGCGTTGAATCGGGGAGCGATCGCGGTGGTTTCGAACGCTCCGAGAAAATTCGGACTTTCCAAGGCGGTATTTGCCCAATCTGACGATCCTCGACTTGCCTTGGCGAAGGTAGCCAGGAGATTCTACAGGAAACCAGACGGGGATCTTGAATTGGTGGGGATTACGGGAACGAACGGGAAAACGACGGTCGCTCATCTGGCCAAGCGCTTTCTTTCCGTTGATGGCTCAAAGACGGGTTGCCTTGGCACAGTAGGCTATGATTTGGTTGAACGGGTTCTTCCATCCTTTAGGACAACGCCGGAGGCTCACGAGCTTTGCGAATTGCTTTCTCAAATGAGAGCGTTCGGTTGCGATCGAGCCGTTATGGAGGTTAGCTCGCACGGCATTGATCAATTGAGAGTGGCTGAATTGAGGTTCAAAGTCGGCGTTTTTCTGAATCTGACTCGCGATCACCTAGACTACCATGGAGATATGGAGTCCTACTTCGCGGTTAAGCGGAAATTCATCAATGGGGAGATTGGCCCGCCGCCGAAGCGATTGGCGATTAATGTGGATGACCCTTATGGGCGCAGGTTAGCCGATGAGTCCAGGGAAGGACGAGTGCTTACCTTCGGGCTTTCAGAGGACGCTTCCTTGAAAGCGACCGATGTAGAACTGGCTCCAGATCACTCGCTCTTTACTTTGGGCTACGAAGGTAAACGCTACCTGATTCGATCTCCCTTAATCGGCAATTACAATATCAGCAATACATTGGCAGCGCTATCGACTGCTATACTGCTCGGCCTGGATATTGAGGCATGTATCGCTAGTTTGGATGCATTTTGGGGTATCCCCGGCAGGATGGAGCGCATAGTACACGGTCAAGCGTTTGAAGTGGTTGTGGATTATGCCCATACGGGCAATGCCTTGGAAAACGCTTTGCGGATGCTCAAGGAGATCACTCCAGGCCAGTTGAAAGTGGTATTTGGCTGCGGTGGCGATCGTGATCGAGGAAAGCGTTCGGAAATGACCACGGCGGCAACATCGCTCGCAGACTTTAGCTGGGCTACGACTGATAATCCTCGCTCTGAGGCCCAAGAGCAAATTTTTGATGACATGCAGGAAGGCATAGTCGATGGCGGAAAGATCGATTTTGTCCTGGATCGGCGACGGGCGATTGAGGTTGCTCTGAAAAGCGCGGAGCCCGGCGATTGCATCCTCATAGCGGGAAAAGGGCACGAGCCCTTTCAGGAATTTGGAGATACTGTTGTGCCTTTCGATGACAGAAAGGTTGCGAGGGAGCTACTCGACCTGATCAAGCTTGGTAAACGGATTTGAGAATGCTGGAGTTCGATTATCAAGACCTTGAAGAATGGAGTGGTGGAGAATGGGTGAATGCGCCCTCTGGGGAGCGTGTGCTAGGTTTTTCCTATGATACTCGCAGGCTGGCTGCTGGGGATATGTTTGTTGCTCTGAAGAGTCCGAAGCGTGACGGTCATAACTTCATTGAAGAGGCAAAAGAGAAAGGGGCTGCCGCTGCCTTGGTTAGTTCGCCCCGCATGGCTGTTGAATTGCCTCAACTCGTCGTAAAGGATACTCTGGTTGGATTAGGGAATCTATCGCAGGGGTATCGCAAGGGTGGAGCGGCTGCCATAATTGGAGTAACGGGGAGTTGTGGCAAGACGACGTTCAAAGACCTCTTGAATCGTTTGTTAGGAGGAAAACCGGATGCTTGGAGCACGGAAGGCAATTTGAATAACCGTATCGGAGTACCGGTTACAATCTTAGGAATGCCGCTTCGTGATTGCCAGTTTGCGATTGTCGAGGCAGGCATTAGCGAGCGAGGCGAAATGGAGAGTCTCGCGAGGATTATCGATCCTGAAATAACTGTCTTTACTTCCATTGGCCCTGCCCACCTTGAGGGACTCGGAAGCTTGGCAGGAATCGCGGAAGAGAAAGGGCTATTAGCCAGAAAGGGAGGTTCGCGACTTGTCTATATGGGTGAGTCGTGCATTCCTTTTAAGGAGCAATTGGCGGGTGATTTAGACTATCAAGTTGTGGCAGAGAGGGACGAAGGGCATCGAGTGAAGCGCTTCAGAAGTTCCATTTCTGGCAACTCCACGCGAATTTCCCTCCAGGGGATCGATCAGGACTTTATTGTAAACGGAATCGGAAGGGGCTTGGCTAGCAATGTGGCCCTTGCTCTTTGCGTAGCCTTGGATCTCGAAGTTGACGCTTCAACGCTTGGAGAGCGATTGCGACAATGGAGTCCGAGTAATATGCGGGGGGAATGGAAGACGCTGGGCTCGAAGCGGATCTACTTGGACTGCTACAATGCTAATCCTCAATCGATGATAGACGCGCTGGACACTTTCAATCGCCTCTCGGGAGGGGCGGATAAGCGCGTTTTTCTCCTGGGCTCAATGGGGGAGCTGGGCGAAAATTCCGACGAATGGCACCGACGCGTGGGAGCCTCCCTAGATCTGAGGAAGAATGACATCGCGGTATTGATTGGCGATGGAGCAGCGGCCTTGAAACAAGGTTTTGGGGATGCGGGTGGCTGCGGCAGAGTAGAGCTAATTTCACGCGTTGATGAGGCCCAACAATATCTGTCGGGTTTTTCTGGAGACGTATTCATCAAAGGAAGCAGACGTTACAGACTGGAGTCGGCAATGAGATTCCTCGATAGATCCACGGAAACGGAAAAAGCGACATGCTGAGCTATTTAGCGCAATACGAGGAGGTCTTTGGACCGCTTCGCCTATTAAGGTTTCTAACGCTCCGCATGTTGTTAGCATCGGGAACAGCCCTTTTGATCGGGTATTTGCTGGGTCCGTGGCTCATCGGAGCCTTGAGGCGCTTAAGTTTCCAGCAGAGTTTTCGAACGGAATCGGAAGTCGGGAAGCTTGCCGAGCTGCATTCCGGAAAGAAGAACACGCCGACAATGGGCGGATTGTTGATTTATGTATCCGTGACATTCAGCGCTCTTCTATGGGTTCAGTTCAATGTGTGGACGCTTACTGCGCTGATGGTCTACACGAGCCTGACGGCGCTCGGCTTTCTTGACGACTATCTCAAGGTATCCAAGCGAAACAGCAAAGGGTTTCCGTCTAAGGGGAAAATCGTTTGGCAAAGTCTAACGGCATTGATCACCTTGTTGATCCTGTTGAATCATCCGCTCAGCGCGGATAAAGTCCAAGAGTTGTGGCTGCCCTTCATCAAGAATGCGGTGGTCGAGCAAATGCCGCTATGGGCTTTGTTTGGCTTCCTTTTTCTCGTGCTAGTGGGCTCTAGTAACGCCATCAATGTGACCGATGGCGTTGATGGTCTGGCTATTGGGTGTACCATTACGGTGGCGATTGTGTATGCTATCATGGCATATGCGGCAGGAAATGTTATCATTTCAGAATACTTATTGATTTCGAATGTACCGGGAGTCGGCGAATTGGGCATTCTATGCGGAGCTTTGGTTGGCGGAGGGCTCGCTTTCCTATGGTACAATGCCCATCCTGCCGAAGTTTTTATGGGCGACACGGGTTCTCTTGCTTTGGGTGGACTCGTAGGCGTAATCGCGTTTATGACCCATCAGGCAGTAACCTTGATCATCGTAGGCGGGATTTTCGTGATGGAGACCGTCTCAGTGATTCTTCAAGTGTTGTCATTCAAGAGTACGGGGAAACGGATATTCAGAATGGCTCCGATCCACCACCACTTTGAACTAAAGGGTTTGGCTGAGACGAAAGTTGTTATTAGGTTTTGGATACTTTCTCTAATTTTCGCATTCGCCGGCTTGGCTACGTTGAAAATTAGATGATACAGCACGCTCAACATATTCCCGATTGGCTGGAAGAAAGTCTAGAATCTCTGGTGGCGATTCTGGGTGGTGGTGTCAGTGGTATTGGAGTGAAGGAGTTAATTGAAAGCCTTGATGGTCAGGCCAAGATTTACGACGAGAATTCGAGCCAGGGAGTTGGGGAGGAATTTTTGGAGGAAGATGCCAGAAGTTCTCGACTGGTGGTAGTTAGTCCGGGATTTTCTCCTGGGCATCCATGGATCAGATTGGCCGAAAAGCAGGGTTGTCGCGTATGTTCAGAATTCGACCTCGGCGCATCCCTTTGGAACGGGCCCATCGTGGCCATTACCGGCACCAACGGGAAAACGACGCTAACCGCCTTTCTCGATCATGCCTTCAGGCACTCTGGGATTGAGTCGTTTGCGTTGGGGAATATTGGCCGGTCGATGTGCGGAATCCTATCGGGGGATTGCAATTCAGAGGCGATTGCGGTCTGCGAAGTGAGTTCTTTCCAGGCAGAGCTTTCGACACGATTGCAAGCGGACTACGTTCTATGGACAAACTTCGCTGAGGACCATTTGGACAGGCATGGAAACATGGACACGTACTACAAGAGTAAATACAGCCTAATATCCAATATGCGAGGCGATTCCGTAGTTGTGGATCAGTCTGTATTTAGCTACGGAAAGCGTTTGGGGCTGAGCATTCCCAATGCTAAAATTCTGGAAGTCGCCAATAGGGAGAATCGCGAGCGCGTAAAAGGCACCGTATTCGAAACTGAACCTGAGATCGAATCGTATATGATGGCCCGCTCGCTATGGCTATCTCTAGGACTTAGCGAAAGCAGTCTAGAGGAAGCCGCCCAGGACTTCAGGAAAGACCCTCACAGGATGGAGTTCATTGGGGTCAAAAATGGCATACGTTTTTGGGATGACTCGAAAGCGACTAATTTCCACGCTACGCTTTCAGGCCTGAAGCGATTCGATAAGCCGGTAATCTGGATAGGGGGAGGCAAGGATAAAGGCGGCTCAATTCGGTGTTTCGCCAAGCAGTTAACACCGCATCTCAAACATGCGATCATGCTGGGGGAGACCCGATTCTTAATAAAGCGGGAATTGGAATCCCTCGGACTGGAGGCCCATGAGGTTGGAAGTATTCAAGAAGCTGTAAATTTGGTTTTAGAATTAGGTCGAAGCGGTGACGACGCCTTACTTAGTCCTGGCTTCGCGAGTTTCGATATGTTTGAAAGCTATACAAAAAGAGGAGAGGCTTATCGGGAGGCGATCGGTCTCCTAGACTCGGAAAGGAATGCGAACAATGGTTGATTTTTATAAGAAAGAGAATGGCATCAAAGTGGCCAGAATTGGAATAATTGTAGCGGCTCATGTCGTAGCGCTTGCCGTAATCTACTTAATGAGCGGATTTGGCGATACGGGTTCAGAGCTTGAGGGCTTGGCTACAGCAGGGGCTAACGGAATAGTGAATTGGTCGAGCGACTCGCCTAGCGCTCAAGCTCCGACGGTAACGACCGCGAGCATTGATTCGAGAGCGGCTGAGTTGTCTGGATACAATTCGGAGGAAGGAGGGGCCTCGGTTAGGGCAGTGGTTCCCGAAATTTCTAGTAGGGAGCGATTCTCTCCTAGGCGGCCAAATGGCGGTCAGGCCCAAACCGCTAGCATTAGATCCGCTCCAACTAGAGGGGCCCCGGCTTCATCCATTAATAACGATGAATCCGTGTTGACTCCTCTTGGAGGTCCAGGTGTCTCCAACAACCAGCCATCAAGCATAATAGCTCCGGTTCAAGCGTCCGATATAATTCGATACACGATCCGAAGTGGCGATAGTTTGTGGGCCATATCCAAAAAATTTGGAATCTCGCGGGATGAACTGCACTCCGTGAATCCGGGACTCACGGTAAATATCCAAGTGGGTCAGGTCATCAACGTGCCTCGTAGCGCGTCAGCCGCGCCAGCGGTTTCCCATCAAGCTCCGACTCCAGCGGCTACGCAAGGAAATGTCTATACCGTAAAAAGTGGCGATGTTCTTTCCCGTATAGCGGCAAATCAGGGTGTGACCTTGAGCGAACTGCGGTCGGCGAATCAACTTTCGGGCGATTTGATCCGCGTTGGCCAGAAGCTGGTAATTCCTCGGTCCGGAGGCGATAGAGGCTCGTCGGCTTTACAGAGCCGCGGACAAGGATTGCAGGTTGTCGTGGCTCCGGGCGACAGTATTTTTTCCATAGCGGAGAGATACAATGTTTCCGCCAGGGACATCGTGCTGCGCAACAATATCCAAGACCCAGCCCTCATCAATCCGGGACAGACGCTTTTCATTCCTAGCCGGAGCTCTCAAAGGGCCCGGCAGTCGAACCCAACTGCCACTCCTTCCCAACCTACGCCTCGAACCGCTCCTTCTACACCTAGCCCACCACCGGAAACAATCCCTGAGGATACTCCATTGAGGCTACTTGATGAGGAGGATTTTCTCCAAGACGAAGAGCTGATCGAACAGCCGGTTATTCCTATCGAGAACTGATAGGGATTCATGTTTTGGATACGAAAGACGATGGCGAAACGCAAACCTAGAGCGGCGCACACGGGGCACGTTGGCGTGCTAAACCCGGCCATCGCGATAGCGGTATGCGTTTTCGCTCTCGCGATGCTGGGAGCCTCTGTTCTTTTCAGCGCTTCGCTACCTGTGGATACAAAGGACCCCTATCGAATAATCGAGAAGCAAGTGCTGTGGATGGGGATTACTTTTATCGCGGGACTGTTGGTGCTTAAAGTCGATTTGGAATGGGCTAGGAAATTCGTGTGGCTGGGTTATGGGCTTTGCCTGACTGGGTTGGTCCTAGTTCTAATTCCGGGAATAGGTTCGTCTATAAATGGGAGCCGCAGCTGGTTTCGTTTCGGCCCTTTCAGTCTACAGATCGCCGAATTCGCCAAAGTAGGGCTCGTTTTCTTCCTGGCTCACTATTACAGCCTGATTCGCAAGGACTCGGGCACGTTCTGGAAAGGCTTTATTGTCCCATGCCTAGCCATTGGGCTAGTAGTCGGCTTGATCATGCTGCAAACGGACCTCGGCACAGCCCTCATTATTTCCATGGTCAGCTTCTGTCTGCTCTATTTGGCGGGGGCTAACGTTTTCTTATTAGCTGGATCATCACTAGCGGCACTCGTGCCCGTTGGTTTCCTGATATCCAAAGATCCCGAGCGCCTAAGCCGATTGACGGCATTCATGGATATGGAGGGAAATAAGTCGGGCGACGCTTATCAGGTATGGCAGGCGATTCTGGCTTTCGCGGCGGGCGGAATAGAGGGTGTGGGACCAGGAAACGGCAGGCAGCAGCTGCGTTCGCTACCCGAGGCTCATACCGATTTTATTTTCGCAATCGTTGGCGAGGAATTCGGACTGATCGCGACCATGGCAGTAGTAGTCGTATTTATGGGATTATTCGCAGCAGGAGTCGCTCATGTCAGAAAGGCCCCAAACACCTATCAATTCCTCTTGGCCTCGGGTTGCCTGTTGACGATCAGTATTCAAGCGCTGGTCAATCTGGGAGTGGTGACTGGATCTTTGCCGACTACAGGACTTCCCTTGCCTTTCATAAGCTACGGAGGCTCGAACTTTTTGGTGATGGGAATATGCGTGGCCCTATTGTTGAATACAAGTTTGGCATGGCAATCTCCCGCTCTCAAGGATTCCAAGCGGAAACTAAAGGAGATTTAAGCATGGGTCGCGCGTTAAT
>Ga0066378_10000065_pt1 | contig 41326 bp, 35 predicted proteins | sample Knorr_S23_td_DCM_FD_70947 | JGI IMG/M metagenome (GOLD analysis project Ga0066378, IMG submission 70947) | Marine microbial communities from Southern Atlantic Ocean transect - Knorr_S23_td_DCM_ad_71m_LV_A | ecosystem: Environmental > Aquatic > Marine > Oceanic | place: Southern Atlantic ocean...
GCTCTCGCAGACCACCTCTCCGAGCGCGGGCCGCTTTCGTATGAGCGGGCGGGTCGCCTCTCTCTTAGAGCTCGGCGCTGGCTTTCACCCCGGCTTCAGCGCGCGTCAAAACGCCTTCCAGAACGCGGTCCTTCTCGGGCTGAGCGCGCGCCGAGCGCGCGCGCGAGTCGACGAGGCCATCGAGTTCGCAGAGCTCAGCGAGTTCGCGGACGAGCCTGTCGGGACCTTCTCCACAGGGATGGCGATGAGGCTTGGCTTCGCAGCTGCGATGAGCGTTGAGCCTGAGGTGCTCTTGCTAGACGAGGTCTTCGCTGTAGGTGACCTGAGCTTCCAGAAGAAGTGTGTGGACCGGCTCAGCGCCTTCCGCGCGGGGGGCGGCACCCTGGTGCTCTGCAGCCACGCGCTCTACGACATTCGCCAGATGTGTGATGAGGCGCTCTGGTTGGATGGGGGTCGCGTCCGAGCCTTCGGCGACGCGTGTGAGGTGACGCACGCCTACGCAGCGAGCCAGCAGGATGAAGAGGGGCGTCAGCGCATCGAGTCAGGAGGGGCATCGCTCCCCACCTGGCCGCGCATCACTGGCGCTGAGGTCGTGCTGAGTCACTCAGGTCTCCCGGCGCGCGCTGTGCGGACAGGTGAAGACATCGAGCTCCGCGTCCGCTGGGAGAACCCCGATCCGGAGGGACACCCCGTACAGCTGGGTGTCGGCTTCGTACGCGGAGATCAGACCCTCTGTGCAGCCGCAGCGACGCACCACGACGGCGTCAGCCTCAGCGGGTCGGGCGGGGTCTGCACCTTGCGTCTGCCGCGCCTCTCGCTGCTCGCAGGCAGCTTCCTCGTGAAGCTCTGGCTCTTTGATGACGCCGGCGTCTTCCGCTACCAAGAGACGGCCCTCGACCACGACCTCGTGGTGATGGGGGATGCTCGCGAGGTCGGCCTGGTGAGGCTAGAGCACAGCTGGAGCGTGGACTCTCAGGCGCTGGAGCCGCAGCGTACTCCCAGCGACAAAGCGGAGGCGGTGTCTTGAAGAGCCTCCTCGCCATCGTCGTCAATCATCGCTCTGGGGCCTTCTGCGCTCGTTGCGTGCAGAGCCTCAAGCGAGCCTGGTCCCTCGAGGGGCGCGCGTCCGCTGATCTGCGTGTGGTCGTCGTCGACACAGCCTCTGGGCATCGTGAAGAGCCCTGGCTGGGCCTACTCGAGGCTGAGGGCGTCGAGGTCGTTCGCTCTTCGGAGAACCTCGGCTATGCCGGGGGAATGAACTTGGGTTACAGGCACGCGCTCAGTGAGGGAGGAGCATCAGACTCAGAGCCGGGCGCGGTCGCGCTCTTGAACCCTGACCTCCACTTCACGGCTGGCTCGATCGAGCCGCTCCTCGAAGAGCTCGAGCGCGACGCCTCTTGCGGTGCAGTAGGGCCGAGGATGTCTGTGGACGAGGCGCAGACCCTGCACCACCCGCGCCTCGACTTGCCGCACGTCGCGGATGAGGTCGCTGCGCTGCAGGCTCGCTTTGACCGCCCCGCCTTACGCGCGCGCCTCGCGCGCCGGGCGCGGAGCGCGGCAGCCTTCTACCAGAGCGAGGCGCCGCGTACGGTCCAGATGCTCTCTGGAGCGTGCGTCGTCATGCGAAGTGAGACCGTCCGGGCGCTCGGTGCGCCTATGGACGAGGCCTATCCCCTCTACTACGAGGACGCACAGCTCGCGCAGGACCTCCGCGCGCTCGGGCTCAGCTCAAAGCTCGTGCCTGCCTCGCGCGTCTTGCACCACTGGTCCCGCTCTGCCGGGAGCGGTGAGGACTTCGCCGGTGAGCCTGCGCGACGCGCAGCTGTCGGGCGTGTGCTCTTTCATGCGCGCCACGGCAACGAAGACACCGCTCGGGCTCTGCAGGAGACTGAGGAGCTCCTCGCCCGGAGCGCGGTCGAGCTCCCCTTTGAGCTCAAGGAGCTCGGCGTTCAATCGGAGGCGCCTCTCTTGGAACTCCCGCGCGAGCGCGAGGTCCTGATCGAGCTCTCCGCCTGCCCCTTCTTTCCGCTCGCCGCGGGCGCCGTGGTCTCGGGTGGTGAGCGCCGCCTCGGGGACGCCCTCTGGGGTTGGCTCTTCCCCGGCCGCTGGTATGTGCGCGCCGCCTGCGCGCGCACAGGGCGTCACCTCGGCGCCTGGTCCTTCGAGAAGCACCAGCCGACGAGGACCGCGCCGGTCGAGCTGGGCGGAGCCGACGCGACGATACACGCGATCCAAATCAGACCTGAGATAAGAGAGGCAGCATGACCCGCTACGACTTCGAAGAGCTCCCGCGCGGGCGCGTGCTCGTGATCGCACCTCACGCAGACGACGAGGTGCTCGGCTGCGGCGGGACTCTCTCGCGCCACACCGAGCGCGGTGATGAGGTTGAGGTCCTCATCCTCACGGACGGCGCGCGGGGGACGATTGACGGGCGGGCTGACCATGAGCTCGTCCAGAAGAGAAGAGATGAGGCGGTCGCAGGCATGGCGCTCTTAGGCGTCTCAAAGTGCGAGTTTTGGGAGCTCCCAGAGGGGCACGAGCCCGACACCGGCTTGCTGGGTGCGCTCAGTCTGCGCCTCGCTATGAGCGTCTCTTGCGCACGCCCCGACGTCGTCTACGCCCCTTGGATCGGTGAGGGGCACGCCGACCACTTCCACGCTGCGCGGCTCGCCCGCTTAGGCTTGGCGCTCGCAGCCTTCGATGGTTTGGCGCTCGGATACGAGGTCTGGACGCCCCTCGAGCCGCGCTGGCTGGTTGATGTGAGCGAGGTCTGGGGCCGCAAGCGCGCGGCTGTCAGCGAGCACGTGAGCCAGCTCGAGCACACAGACCTCTACGGGATCGCGCGAGCCAACGCGGCGCGACGCGCCCACCTGCTCACGGGCAAGAGCGAGGGCGGGCTCACCCCTCGAGCCGAGGCCTTCTGCCTGCTCGGCGCACCAGACGCTGCGGACAGAGAGCTCTTGAGCGCGCTAGCGGGAGAGGCGGCATGAGGGTCGCGGTCATCCTGCCCTTCCTCCCGCCTGAGCTGCAGGGGGGGACAGAGCGCGTGGCCCTCGCGCAAGCGCGAGAGCTGGCGAGGCTCGGACACAGCGTCCGGCTCGTCGCGGCGACAGATGAGCCTGGCACCTCTAGGGTCGCGCGGACGGGGCTCGTTGAGGGGCTTCTGGCTGTGCGCGTCCCACGCCTTGAAGGGGAGCGCAGCCCCAGAGATCACGCGCGTCCGAGCCTCTCGAAGCGCGTGGACGAGGCCGTGGGGGAGGTGGACCTCGTCCACGTTCACCACCACGGACCCTTCTCTAGCGACCTCGTCCGGCGCTTGGCCGAGCGGGTCCCGGTGGTACTCACGCTGCACGATCACTTCGTCTCATGTCCGCGCTATTTCCGCGCGCCTGAGCACGGCGCGAGCTGCCCCACGGATCGCGAGCTAGCAGGCTGCGCGTCCTGCCTGCTCCCAGACTTACCGGGCTGGAACCGCGGCGAGGTACTGCGACGCCTCAGCGATCGACGCGCTGCCTTTGAGGCAGAGCTCCGCGCTGCGAGCGAGGTCTTGGTCCCCAGCCGTTGGCTCAAGGAGAGCCTCGCCCAGAGCCTGGAGCTTCCCGAGGGCGGCTTGCACGTCGTCGGTCATGGCCTCTGTGAGGAGCTGGATATCTCCGGCCTCGAGCTCCCGCTCACGGAAGAGCTCTCGACTGCGCGCGCGCTGTCGAAGGGAGGCAGCACTGAGCGTGAGGGGCCCTTAACGGTCTTGCACTTCGGGAACCGCGCAAAGATCAAGGGCGCGCTAGACCTCGTCCGCGCCGCGGCGAAGCTGCCGAAGGGGAGCGTGCGGCTGATCTTGCTCGGCAAGGAGCTCGAGGCTGGCTTTGACGAAGAGCTGCGTCGAGCGGCGGGCGGGCAAGAGCTCCACCTGCATGGGCACTATGCGCCTGAGGAGCTCGCGCGCTTCGCGCGGGAGGCTGACCTCGCCGCCTTCCCATCGCTGGCCAGAGAGAGCTATGGGCTCGTAGTCGATGAGGCCCTCGCCTTGGGCCTGCCGGCCCTGGTCTCTGATGCTGGGGCCCTCCCAGAGCGGCTCGCGAGCGCGGGCCACGGAGGGCGCTTTCCCGGCAGGGTCCTGCCCCAGGGAGACCTCGAGGCGTGGGCGGAGTGCCTGCGGGGTCTTGTGACGGAGCGAGGCCTCTTGCAGGATGCGCGCGCCGTCTTGCCCGACTGGCTCCCGACCGCGGCTCACACAGCCCGCGAGCTTGAGCGCCGGTACACCGCGATCACCGCGGTGGATGAGAGATGCGCTTCGTGATCCCTTGGAGTCCCCCCAGAACGATCCGACTGAAGACGCGGCCGTGACCGCTGCGCCCGCGGTGTGGAGTGAGTTTCCGCCGCTCATCGAGCCTGTGAGCTTGCCTGCGAGCGTGCTCGTGCTCGCGCCGCACCCCGACGATGAGGTCTTGGGGTGCGGAGGGATGCTCGCCTTTCACGCTGAGAGAGGGGACAAGGTGCGCGTCGTGATCTGCTCGGGCTCCGGAACAGACCGCGAGGAGGAGGCAGCGCGGGCAGCGCAGGCGCTAGGCCTCAGCGCTCCCGAGGTCTTGAGCTTCGCCGACGGCGGGCTCTCAGATGAGGACGAGCTCACGCCGCGCATCGCCCAAGAGCTCGCCCTGCATCAGCCGGAGCTCGTCTACGCTCCCTCTCCCTTAGAGCACCACCCCGACCACCGCGCGGTCTTGCGTGCGCTCGTCGACGCGACAGAGGGGCTCGAGCTCCGGTGCCTCCTCTATGGTGTCAATCAGCCAGCACCGCGAGGCGTCCTCTTCGACATCACGCGCTGGCGCGAGAAGAAGCGCGCGGCCCTTGAGGCGCACGCGAGCCAGGTGACCGCGACAGGGCTCGTGGAGAAGGCGGAGGCCTTAGGGCGCGCGGCGACGATCAACGTAGACGACCCCTCCGTCTTAGCCTGCGAGGCCTTTAGCGATGTGAGCGCGCGCGAGCTCGCTAGCTTCTCGCGACGAGCTGACCAGCTGGCGCCGCCGGTCGATGACGGGCTACCCGCTGCGACCGCTGTGATCTCATCCTGGAATAAGGTCGAGAGCGTGAGGCGTAACCTCGAGGGGCTGTTCAGGCAGACGCGGCCCTTCGCGAGGGTCGTGGTCGTGGACAACGCCTCTACAGATGGGACAGCGGAGATGGTGCGGGAGGAATTCCCCGCTGTTCATCTCGTCGAGATGCCGCACTCACGCTATGGGGCGTGCGAGACCTTCAACGTAGGCTTCGCGCAGGCGGAGACGCCTTGGATCGCGATCTTGGACGATGACGTCGTCCTGCCACCTGGCTGGCTGGAGGGCGCGACCGCGCGCTTCATGGAGGAACCAGAGACGACGGCCGTGCTCTCTACGAAGGTGGTGGAGCCTGGTATGCCGGCGCAATACCGCGACTCCGATGCGGTGAACACGGAGCGCTACATGAGCACCTTCCGGGGCTGCGCCTCCCTCGCGCGCCGCGAGCCGCTCGCTGCGGTCGGCTACTACGACGAGCGGCTCTTCATCTACGGCAATGAGCGCGACCTCACCTGCCGCCTCTTGAACGAGGGCTATCGCGTCTTGCAGTACCCGGGAGTGGAGGTCTTTCACGAGACCCCCTTCGGGATCAAGCAAGGCAAGCGAAGCCTCTATTACCACGCACGCAACGCTGGGATCACGATGTTGAAGCACGCTCCGCTGGGCGCGCTCTTGAGGCTCCCTTGGCTCGTGTTGAGAGGCGTCGTCTTACGCCCCCGCGCAGCGGAGGAGGGGGGGGAGGTCACGGACGCCACCGGGACCATCGGCATCGGACGCTCCCTCCGGGAGACCCCCGGCGCGTGGTGGGTGATCTTGAAGGCTGCAGGGAGCGTGCTTTGGAATCTGCCCTACTGCATTCGGCACCGCCGACCTGTGAGCCACCCTGACTTCGAGCTGCCCCTGGAGTGATGAGCGAGACGCGCCCAGAGGATCAGGCGCCGCTAGCGCCTACGACGCCCGTCTCGGTCGTCGTCGTGAACTATGAAGGGGCGCGGCACCTCAGGGAGACCCTCCCTGCCGTCGCCGCGCTCAAGGGGGAGGTCTGCGAGGTGATCTTTGTCGACAACGCCTCGAGCGATGAGAGCGTGCAGCTCGCGCGGGAGCTCCTCCCTGAAGTGACGGTCATCGAGACGGGCGGAAACCTCGGCCCGGCCGCAGCGCGCAACCTCGGCCTCGCCGCCGCGAAGAGCCGCTGGGTGCTGCTCCTCGACAATGACGTGGTGTGCCCGCCGCAGACGTTGGAGGTCCTCTTGGCCGCAGCAGTGCCCGGCGTCGCGCTGGTGCAGCCTCGAAGCGTCCTCGATGACGCTCCTTCGGTCGTGCACTACGACGGCGGCTCGCCGAACTGCCTCGGTCTGATCACCTTAGACAACTTCTACGCCCCCCTGGGCGTGGCCGAAGGGGCGGGGGCGCGGGACGTAGACTGCGTCATCTCGCTCGCGCTCCTCTGTGACGCTGACGCGGTGCGAGGCGCTGGGGGCTTCGATGAGGACTACTTCATCTTGTTCGAAGACCTCGACCTCTCTTGGCGCCTGCGCTCGCGAGGAGCGCGGCTGCGCGTCACCGCGGACGTCTGCGTGAGGCACCGGGCGGGGACGCGTGGGGTGAGTTTCCGCGAAGGGCCGAGCTATCCGGCGCGGCGGCTCTTCCTCCACGCGCGCAACCGCTGGATGTTCCTCACGCGCAACCTGCGTTGGCGCACCCTGCTCCTGCTGGCCCCGGCGCTGCTCCTCTATGAGCTCGCTGGGCTCGGCTTAGCGCTGGCCTCAGGTCACCCCTTCGCCTGGATTCGTGGGGAGCTCGCTGCCATCGGAGGCCTAGGCCGCACCCTCGCTGTGCGGCGCCAGCGCTCAGGCGCTCGCGTCCTCCGTGACAAGGATCTCCTCGTGGGCGGGCCGCTCACGGCGACGCCTGACGCTGTGCGTGGTCTGCGGGGGCTGCTCTACGCCGGGCTCTCTGGCGTCACGCGCGCTTGGTGGGGGCTGGTGCGCGCGCTCGCCGCGTGAATCGCAGGGAGGAGTCGCTCCTCCGTGGAACCGAGCCGCTCGCTTTGGTTGGATGCAAGCCGTGCGTGTCCTCCTCGTGAGCCATCGATACCCGCCTGTGAACACCGCAGGGACGGAGGTCTACACCGCCTCGGTGGCGGCGCGGCTCTCTGCTGCGGGCGCGGAGGTCGAGGTCTTCTGTGCTGACAAGGACGTTGGCGAGGAGGATCGCAGCCTGCGCGCTCGCGAGCATGAGGGCGTCCGCGTGCACGAGTTTGTGAACAACCTCCACCTCTCTGGCCTGCGCGAGACTTGGGAGCTCCCGGAGGCTGAGCGAGCCTTCGTCGAGGTGCTTGAGGAGTTTCAGCCGGACGTCGTTCACTTCAACCACCTCATGTACCTCTCGATGGGCTGTCTCAAGGCAGCACATGATCGCGCAGCGGTCGTCTACACGCTGCACGACCTCTGGCTCTCTTGTCCGCGCTGGGGGCAGCGCCTCGGGTGGGACGGTGAGCTCTGCCATGAGGTGGACTTAGCTCGCTGCGGCGAGTGCATGGCTCACACAAAGTTCGCACAGACGAGCATGGAGGAGCGCATCTCCGGCTGGCTCGTGCGCTTGAAGGAGAGCACAGGCCTCGACCTCGCCGAGGCTGCGCGGCGGGCGCGCAAGCTCCTCGCGGAGCGTGATGAGGCTCCGGCTCCGGCGCCGGGGCTCGCAGCGGAGCTTGGCGAGGCAGTGCGTGAGCGCGATGAGGAGGTTCGCAGCTCTGTCGTAGCGGTCGACCGCTTCCTCTCTCCGAGCCGCTTCGTCGCGGATGAGCTCGTGCGTTGGGGGTTGGATGCTGCGCGCGTAGAGCACCTCGGGACCGGCTTAGCTGAGGGAGAGATCCCTCGTCGTGTGCCGCGTGGCGAGCGGCTCAGGGTGCGCTTCCTAGGCTCCCTCATCCCCTCCAAAGGGGCACACGTCCTCGTCGAGGCGTGGGCGCGCCTCAGCCCAGAGCTGCGCGAACGAGGCGAGCTGGTTCTCTACGGCCCCCCTGGTCATGACGCGGCTTACACAGCCTCGCTAGAGCGCGCGGTCGAAGAGGCCGGCGCGCGCTGGGGTGGCCTACTTGAGCGGGACGAGGTGCCGCGGGAGCTGGCGCAGGCTGACCTCGTGTGCCTCCCGAGCTTGTGGTTTGAGAACCTCCCGCTCGTCGTCCTTGAGGCGCGCGCTGCGGGTGTCCCGCTCCTCGTCAGCGACCTAGGCGGACTCTCAGAGGCGGTCGAAGAGGGCGCTGGAGGCTGGCGCTTCCCCGCCGGAGACTCCGCTGCATTGTCCGCGAAGCTGGAGGAGCTCCTGCGCGACCCAGCAGCGCTAGACGCGATGCAGATCCCTCCTGCTCCTACGGCAGAGGCTCACTTCGCGAGGCTCTTCGAGGTCTATCGCGAGGTCCAGAGCGAGCGGGAGGCCTCCGCATGAAGGTGTTGATGGCTGTCCATGGCTTCCCGCCTGAGCTGAAGGGCGGGACCGAGCTCGTCGCAGCCGTGGATGCGGCCGCATTGGCTCGGGCTGGTTGTGAGGTAGTCGTGGTGACAGGGACCTTGGCTCGCGGCGAGGGTCTGGTCGAGCGGGATCTAGAGGTCAGGGAGGACGGTGTACGGGTCTACACCCTCGCCCGACCCGACCTGCACTTCGACCACTGGCACAAGTCGAAGTCTGGACGGGTCAGCGCAGCCTTCGAACAGATCTTGCGGGACGAGCGACCGGACGTCGTCCATGTTCATCACTGGACCCGTCTCAGCCGCGACTTGGTCCTGACGGCTGCGCGTCGCAGGGTGCCCTCGATCGTCACCTTGCATGACCACTTCACCACCTGCCTCGTCACCTTTCGCGTGCCCCCTGCGGACCCGCAGCCGTGTGATGTTCCGTTGGCAGCGGATCCTTGTCTCGGCTGCGCGGCGCACCTGCCCCCGGCCACACCATGGGTGGGGGAGAGCGAGGCGCGGCTGATCTTGGCAGAGCGGACACGCGGGCTCGCGCGCGAGCTAGAGCTCGCGCACAAGGTGCTCGTTCCCAGCCAGGCGCACGGCGAGGCCCTCGCGCGCGCTTGGGCGCCGCACGGGCTCGACGTCGAGTTTCTCGTCTCTCGCCCAGCTTGCGAGCTTGAGCCGGTCGAGCGCCCGCGCCCGAAGCCGCCTACCGGGGGCGCCCCTTTAGTGATCGCTGCTTGGGGCCAGGTCTCAGGCTTGAAGGGGGTCGATCTGCTCATCGAGGCGGCGGCGAAGCTGCCCCCTGGGCGCGTCCGCATAGAGCTCGCGGGGCGTGAGCAAGAGCCGGGTTGGCTTGACGCCTTGCTCTCAAGGCATCCCGGCGTGGAGCTCATGTGGCACGGCGCTTACGAGCGCGATGGCCTCGGGGAGCACCCGGTGAGCGGCGCCCACCTCATGGTGTCGGCGACTCGCGCTGAAGAGAGCCACGGGCTCGTCCTGGACGAGGCGAGAGTGCTGGGCTTGCCGGCAATCTTGCCAGCCGCTGGCGCCTTCGTTGAGCGGGCTCTGGAGGGTGGCTGCAAGCTCTACAAGGCGCAGGATGTTGACGCGCTCGCAGCGGCGCTCGATGAGCTCTACCGCTCTCCCTCTGAGCTCGCGCGCTTGGAGCAGGAGGTCTGGGGCGCGCGGGTGGTTCGACCTCACGAGCGCGCGGCAGAGCTCTTCGAGCTCTATGAGTCTGCGCGGATCGAGGGCGTCCCCGATGGCGTGACCAAGGGGGAGTGGTACGACGAGCGGATGGCTAGCTTCGCGGAGGAAGAGTGGGACAAGCAGTGCTCGAGCGCGCCCAGCACCCAGGGCTGATCCTCCTCGCGGTTGCGGCGCTGCTCCAGAGCGCGTGCACTACGCCGCCCGCGACACCGGACGCGCGCAGCGAAGAGCGCCGCGAGCTCTTCGCCGCGTGGATCGCGGGGCCGGCAGAGTTCCGAGCCGAGGCCGCCCGCATCCAGAGAGACCCTGAACTCGCGCGACTGTGGGCTGAGGATCTCGTCGTGGTGATGATTGCGAGCTACCGAGGAGACGGAGTTGCGGCCCTCGGAGAGCAGCATGGGCGCTTCGAGCGCGCGCGCGGGTCGCTCTTGGAACTCGGCGTAGTCGCCGTAGAGCCGCTCGTAGAGCTCGTGCTCGTGGGGGATGACGTGGGCGCGAAGCTTGCGACAGACCTACTCGTCGAAGGGCGCGAACGGGGCGCCGCGTCGATGTTGGCTAGCGCGCTGAGCGGCTCGCCGACGCGCTCACGGCTCCGCGGGATCACGGCGTTAGCGGAGCTCTCTTACGCAGGTGCAGAGGACGAAGGGGCAGTCATCGAGCGCCTCATAAGCGCCCTCTTACAGGACCCGGCCTGGACCTGTCGCGCGCAAGCCGCGGTGAGCCTTGTGGCGCGGGCGGACGCTGCGGGTGCGGTCCCTAGGGTACGTGGCGCCCTCTCTCGTGGGCTGGGGGACCCCGACACGGAGGTCCAGTCGGCCTGCTGTCGTGGGCTGGCAGAGCTCGGCGACGCTGTAGCCGTCCCAGCGTTGATCAACCACCTCGAGCGCCTGGTGCGCAGCGGAGCGGGTCTAAAGCACCTCCGGACGGCCCAATCTGCGCTCGCGACGCTGACAGGCTCTCCAGGCGAGCGCTCGCCTGTGGAGTGGCGCGCCCTCATGGCGCGGCGACAGGATTCTAAAGGAGGTTAGGGCAGCGGGCGTCGCTCGCGTAGGATCCTAGGGCACCATGAGTAACTGGAAGATAAGGCGACTGCGCGGTGAGTGCGCCAAGTGTGGGCAGCCGTTTAAGACGGATGGGGAGCGGATCTTGACTCAGGTCAGGATGGATGGTGGAGAGCTCATAAGAGAGGATTATCACACCGAGTGTTGGGAAGAGCCTGCCGACGCGATCTTCTGGTGGGCGACGCGCTTTGCGGTGAAGAAGAAGTCCACGATGGCCTTGGACTTCGAGCTGATTGAGAAGCTGTTCTTCCAGCTCGAGGGGCGCAGCGAGGAGAAGATCCGCGAGCTGCGCTATCTCCTCTGTCTGATGCTTATGCGGAAGCGGCGCCTCAAGCTCGTGAAGGTGCACCGCGGCAAGGAAGGCGAGGCCATGTTGGTGAGGCAGCCGCGCCGCAAGCAGGAGTGGAAGGTCTTCGTCTACGACTTCGAGCCTGAGCGCATCGAGGTCCTGAGAGGGGAGCTCTCAAGCCTGCTGGATGGGGACCTCGGCGACAGCGCTGATGATGCTCTGGAGAGCGCTGCAGGGGCTGAAGAGCCTGAAGAGGCCAGCTCAGAGGCCCCCTCTGTGGGCGCCGGGGACGGCTCCTGAGGGCTGCGCAGCCCCTCTCTTGGGGCTTCTAAGGGGGTGTGGCGCTCGCGGTGGGGCGCTGTCCCATCCGGGGGTGTGCGTGAGGATCGCTCAGCCGTTTCTTTTTGTAGGGAATTGCAAAAAAAATAAGCGCCATAGGCCGGCTGCTCGATCCTGAGCGACCACCACAACATCTAGGGGGTGCACCCCAAGATATAGGGGGTGCTCAACGATATTTAGGGTGTGTAAATCGGGGCCACTTGTCAGGCCAGGTGTGTGCTCAGCTGGGATTCCCAAAAAGCTGCCCTGTGGGTGTTGCGAGGTACGTTTTGGGGTTGGAGAATGCCTTTGTGGTGGAAAGTGGTGGAAAGTGGAAAACACGACGTGGGGGATGTCTGATGCGTCCCAACGACAGATGTACGTCGTCAGCGACTCAAGAGGTGTCCTCATGAGCGCTGTCTTCTACGGAGATTCATTCCACAGCGTCGACGCAAAGAACCGCGTCCACGTTCCTAAGCGCTTCCAGGAGGCGCTCGCTCGAGATGGAGAAGGGAGCCTCGCTTGTTACCTCTCCCTGGGCGTGGACGGCTGCCTCTACCTCTTCAGTGAAGAGGGCTTCCGTCAGGCGATGGAGCGCCTCGAGACGCAGGCCATCACTGGACCCGAGCAGCGACGGCTGCAACGGCTTTTCTTCGCCAACACCCGCCGTGTTCAGCTGGACGCGGCGGGTCGTCTGCTCGTGCCGGAGAAGCTGAGAGCCGCCGTCGGGATCGAGCGCGAGGTCGCCATGGTAGGGGTGGCGCACCGCGCAGAGATCTGGCCCCGCGAGGCGTGGGAGAGCTTCGAGAGCTCGAACGCTGAAGACGGGTTGGACGACCTTCACACGATCCTTTGTTCACCCCCCGGGAGTGAGGGGGACGCCAGCGCCAGCTGAGGCGCGCGGAGGAGATGGCGATCACGATGGCAGCAGCCCACCGAAGGGACCCCCAGGCCGGAGGCGACGGAGTGCACGCGCCCGTCCTCACCGAAGAGGTGATCGAGGTCTTCGGGCGGGTCTTCTCTGGTGGAGATGAGGGTTGGATCGTAGATGGAACCGTCGGCGCTGGCGGTCACGCTCGCGCGCTCCTAGAGGCTTACCCCGGGCTCTCTGTCCTAGCTGTCGATCAAGACCCTGACTCACTGGCTGAGGCCGCTCCAGTCCTCGAGCCCTTCGGTGATCGCGTCCGTCTCCGCAGGGGTCGGATGAGTCAGCTCGGCGGGCTCTTGCGTCGTGAGGGCCTCCCGGGTGTCGCCGGGGTCCTCTTCGACATCGGCGTGTGCTCCTTGCACCTCGATCGGCCGGAGCGAGGCTTCTCCTTCCGGGATGACGGCCCCTTGGACATGCGCATGGACCCCTCGAGGGAGCGCACCGCAGCAGACGTGGTCAACTCGTGGGACGAGCGAGACCTCGCAGACCTCTTCTTCCATGAGGGGGGAGAGCGCCGCTCTCGACAGGCTGCCACGGCCATCGTTGAGGCGCGCCGGCGGGTGCCCTTTCAGCGCACGGCGGCCCTCGCTGACGTGATCGCGAAGGCTGTGGGCGGTGGCGGTCGCATCCACCCCGCGACCCGCTGCTTCCAGGCGCTACGCCGCGCCGTGAACCAAGAGGGCGAAGAGCTCTTGCGCGGTATGCAAGCTGCGGAACACAACCTCGGCGACGGCGGGGTGCTCGCCGTCATCACCTTCCACTCTGGCGAAGACCGCGAGGTCAGGCGCTTCCTCACTGGACGCGCGCGCGCTGGATACTGGTCGCTCCAGAGCGACAAGCCGCTGCGAGCCAAGCGAGAGGAGGTCTCAAGGAACCGACGCTCTCGCAGCGCGGTCTTGCGTTGGGCGACCCGCTCGGGCTCCGAGGGGGGGCAGGCGTGACACGCGCGATCCTGGTGATCTGCCTCTGGTCGCTCTGTGGCCTCATCGGCTTGTACACCGCGCACCTCAAGGCGGTGAACGTCGAGACGGGGCAGCGCCTCGAGTCCAAGCGCAAAGCGCTGCAGTGGAGCGATGAGGCCAACGGGGGGATCGGCATCCAGATCGAGGAGCGGGGCCTGCAGATGGAAGAGGGCTTCGGCGTAGGGGAGGAGCCAGATGAGCTATAGAAAGAGAGTCGTCGGACGCTCTGGCCTGAAGCCCATGGGCATCCTCGTGTCCTGCGTGATGCTCTTCTTCATAGTCGCTGGCCGTGTCACAGATGGCGTCGTGAGCGGGGCCGGCGAGGCGCCGCGCGAGCCGCTGGTCTCGCGCACCCACGTCGAGCCTAACTGGGATGTGATCGATCGAGAGGGGCGCCTCTTAGCGACAGACGCGCGGCTGCTCGAGCTCAGCATGAGCCCCAACGCCATGTGGCAAGGCCACACGCCAGCGCGGATCGCCAAGAAGCTCAGCGCCTGCCTCGATGGGGAGCGTGATCTCAGCTGGCGTCCTGTCTTGGACAAGATGATCCCCGACGCGAGCTTCGGGGTCGTCCAGGTCACCCTCACGGAGCCGGCCTCTAGCGGGGGAGGCTCCGTGGAGCGCTTCATGAGCCCGCAGGAGGTCAAGCGTCTTGATGAGTGGCTCCTCAACGGTGAGGAGGGTTCGCCTGTGAACGGGATGTGGCTCCAGCCGGCGGAGACCCCTGGGAAATACAGGGTCTGCTGGATGCCTGAGCTCTTGCTCAGCGAGGCTACGCGAGAAGCGCAGGGCTATCGGACGCCGCGCCGGGACGGCAGCGGGTATGTCGATCGTCCCTCAGCATGGAGCCGTCGGATCGCTACAAGGCTCGCGCCTTGCCTCGGGTTCGCCGCCCTCGACGCGGGACTCGCTCGACGTGAAGTCTGGAAGCTGCTCATGCCGGACCCCTACGAGGTGGTCTTCGATCGCCTCAGCACCCTCGAGGGGCAACGGATCGCCGCGCTCCTCGCCGAGGAGGGGATCAGTGAAGGGCAGATGAAGCTCTCTTGGTATCGCGAGCGCGCCTATCCCATGGCCGGCGGCGAGGGCTTAGAGGCGGGCTACGCTTGGCTCGGTCCTTGGCGCTTCCGCAGCCAAGAGCGCTGTGAAGAGTTGGTCCTCGAGCGTCACGGCTTCAGCTCCTTTGAGCAGGCGACACCTGAGGAGGCCGCGGCCGTTCGACGTGAGGCGCGGGTGGAGGCGACCCGCAGGACTCCGCTCTCTCGCTTGGAGGCCACCTGCAAGGAGCTCTTCACTCGGGATGAGTTCCAGCCCTTCGTCGCAGCTCCCGCAGAGTTCTCCTTCCTCGCCTACCGCCCAGCGCGGGGCAGCAGCCAGCGCTCCTTCCGCGGCGCCCGAAGCGAGGGAGAGACGCCGCAGGTTCAAACCACCATCGACGCGCGCCTGCAGAACTTCCTGCACCGCTCGCTCGCGGACGCGGTCGAGGAGCACGACGCCGCCCTCGCTATGGGGATCGTCGTCGATGTCGCGAGCGGAGAGGTGCTCGCTGTAGATGGCGTCAGCCAGTACCGCCAGGATCAGTTCCTGCCGCTGCAGTACGCCTTCACCCCTGGCTCGACCTTCAAGCCGCTCATCGCAGCGACAGCGTTGGACCTCGGCGTCGTGAGGCCTGATGAGCGCTTCAAGACGCACGAGCGCTCCTTCCACCTCGGAGATATCGTCGAGGGTTGCAGGCGGCGCCCCATCGGCGAGGCGCGCAACTCGGCGCTTGGCGCGGACGGGACCCTCAGCTTGCGCGAGGGCCTCGCGCACTCAGTCAACGCCGTCATGGTCCAGGTCGGGCTCGCGATCCCGATGGATAACCTCTACTCCACGCTCATCAATTTGGGCTATGGACAGCGGCACAAGACCGAGCTCGGGAGCACGAGCCCCGGGATCGTCACCCCCTACGACCGCTGGACGCAGTGCTACACCCAAGCCTCCGTCAGCTTCGGGCACGAGCTCATGTGCACCCTGTGGCAGCACTCCGCCGCCCTCTCCTCGATCATTCGAGGTGGTGAGTGGCGTCCGCTCCACGTCCTCCGCGGCGTGACGCGGGGCGAGCTTGAGCAGCCCGTGAGCGCGGGCATGGGTCACACCGTCTTCTCCAGCGAGGCCGCTCACGAGGTCCGCGAGATGATGCGCCTCGCCGCCGAGATCGGGACGGGCAAGCGCTTCTTCAAGTCGCTCGAGGCCACTGGTACCCCTCTCGTCTTCGGCTGCAAGACAGGCACAACGCAGAAGGAGCCCGGCACCTCTTGCGCGCACTTAGAGCTCAGCTGCGCCGAGGAGAACGTCCAGCGGAAGCGTGACGGTCTCTCGCCCGTGAACTGCACGGAGCATGGCCGTACGGGGACCCGCCCGCACACGCGCGACTGCTACACCGCCTCTATGGTCGCCTTCGGCAGCGTCGGTGATCCCAGCGCCCCAGGGCCGCACGCCGGAGAGGAACGGGAGGTGATGGTCTTCGTCGTGGTCGATGAGCCGAGAGGTGACCTCTACTACGGCTCCCAGATCGCAGGCCCCACGACGATGGCTGTCCTAGAGGAGGCCCTAGGCCTGACTCAGAACGGCCAGCCCTTCGCCGAGGTCATCCCTGACCCGGTGGCTGTTCCCCTCGAGGTCTCCCTCGGGCTCAGTGAGGACCCGGTCCTCGAGATCCCAAGCGACTTTGAAGAGGAGCAGGGGCGGTGATGCTGCGCGCGCTCATAGATGAGCTCGGAGGGGAGGTGAGCGGAGACATCGACGGGGTCGAGGTCTTGGACGCTCGCTTAGACAGCCGCGCGATTCAAGCGGGGGACCTCTTCTGCGCGCTCCCTGGTGGACGCGCTGATGGCACCACCTACATCCAAGACGCCGCAGAGAAGGGAGCGGCCTGTGTCCTCGCGCAGGCGGGCGCAAGCGTCACCGCTGACATCCCGATCTGGTTGCACGAGCGTCCGAGAGGCACCTTCGGCGCCGTCGCTGCCCGAATACACGGGGATCCCTCAAACGACATGAAGGTCGTCGCGGTCACCGGGACCAATGGGAAGACCACCGTTGCCCACCTAACCGCTGAGCTCCTTGAGGGTACAGGTAAGAGCACGGCGTGCCTCGGCACCGTCGGGCACCGCGTCGGAGGTGAGGCTGTCGCGACGACACACACGACCCCTGATGCGGCAGAGTTGCAGCGCCTGCTCGCAAGGCACCACCGCGCTGGCGGGAGGTACGCCTGCCTAGAGGCGAGCTCACATGCGCTCGATCAAGAGCGCCTCGCTGGGCTCTCGGTAGACGTCGCAGTGTTCATGAACATCTCCGTCGATCACCTGGACTATCACGGCGACATCGACGAGTACACACGCGCTAAGCGGCGGCTCTTTGAGGCGCTGGATGATGAGGGATTGGCCGTCATCAACGCGGCGGACCCCAGGGGGGAAGAGATGGCAGAGGCCGCGCGCGCCGCAGGCGCACGCGTCCTGCGCTTCGGGGCTCCGAGCTCTGAGCTTCGCGCGGAGGAGGTCGAGCTCGGCGCGCTAGGCACGAGCTTCGTCCTCGTCATGGGGGAGGAGCGAGCGCCTGTAAGGATCAGCCTCTTGGGACGCTTTGGCGTCGAGAACGCCCTCGCGTCCGCGGGCGCCGCGGTCGCATGCGGGCTCTCCCTCGAGGAGGTAGCGCGTGGGCTGGAGGCGATCAGTTCGCCGCCCGGACGCATGCAGGTGGTGGAGAGTGAGGGCGCTGGCTTCACCGTACTCGTTGACTTTGCTCACACCGAGCGCGCCCTCGAGGGTGCGCTTGAGACCTTGCGCCCGCTGCTCAAGCCCGGCGCGAGCCTCTCTGTCGTCTTCGGCTGCGGTGGTGAGCGTGACGCCAGCAAGCGCGCTCCCATGGGGCGGGCCGCTGCTGCCGGCGCAGATCGGGTGTACATCACGAGCGACAACCCGCGGGGAGAAGACCCCCGTGCGATCTGTGACGCTGTCTTCGAGGGCGCGCGCGAGGGGCAGGCCTACGTCGAGGTCGAGCCCGACCGTAGGGCCGCTATCCGCGCCGCGCTCGCAGCGGCGCAGGAGGGAGACGTCGTCCTGATCGCTGGTAAGGGGCACGAGACTCACCAAGAGGTCGGGGGCGAGCGACTCCCTTTCGATGACCGCTTGGTCGCAGAAGAGGAGCTAGAGGGCTAATGCGCGCCCGAGTGGAGCAGATCGTGGGAGCAACGAAGGGAAGATTGGTGCGTGGAGATGGGGCGCAGGAGGTCCAGGGTGTCAGCACCGACACTCGCTCGATCCAGGCTGGGCAGCTCTTCATAGCCCTAGAGGGCCCGAACTTTGACGGCAACGAGTTCGCGTTGAAGGCCAGCGCCTCAAGGCCGGGCGCGCTCCTCCTGCGCGATGGTCACTCGGCGGTCCCTGGGATCGTTGAGCGCCTCCCCGAAGACTCGGCTGTCGTGCTGCATCCGGTGCCGCGAAAGGCGCTCAGCGAGCTAGCCTCTTGGCACAGGGGCCGGCTCGATGTGCCGGTTATTGGCATCACCGGGAGCTGCGGAAAGACCACGACGAAGAACGTCCTCGTCCACCTCCTCAGTGAGACACACCGCGTGGTCGGCTCACCGAACTCATTCAATAATGACATCGGGGTGCCGCACACTCTCTTCTTGGCGGATGACTCCACAGAGGCGTTGGTCGTCGAGATTGGCACGAACGCGCCGGGCGAGATCGCCGCTCTCTGCCGCACCGCGCGCCCCACGGGAGCGATCATCACGAACATCGGCGCAGCGCACCTAGAGGGCCTCGGCTCAGTGGAGGGCGTCGCGAAGGAGAAGGGCGACCTCGCTGCGAAGGTCGACGCTGAGGGCTTCTGCGTCTTGAACGCGAACTGCGCTTGGACGCCGGCCATTCGGGAACGCACAGAGGCTGAGGTGATCACCTTCAGCGTTGAAGGTGACGGTGACCTCGACGCGCGGGATCTCTACACCCACGGCGCGGGCACGACCTTTCGCGTTGAGGGTCACGAGGTGACCTCCCCCCTGGTCGGGGCGCACAACGTCGAGAACCTCCTCGCGGCGCTGGCAGCGTGCAAGGGCATGGGCCTAGAGCTCGCCGATGTGCTACCGCTCGTGAGCGGGGTGCGGACGGCGCGCGGTCGCATGGAGCGCATCGAGCTTGAAGGGCTCACGGTCCTTGATGACAGTTACAACGCGAACCCCTCCTCCGCGATGGCGAGTGTCCGCGTCCTGTGCGGTATGCATGGTCACGGTCGTCGCGTGCTCGTCTTGGGTGAGATGCTCGAGCTCGGAGTCCACTCTGACCCGGCCCACAAGGCCATCGGTGGTGAGGCGGCTGCGAGCGGCGTAGACATCATCGTCTGTGTGGGCGAGCTCGCTCGCGCCACGGCCGCCGGAGCGCTCGAGGCTGGCCTCGGAGGGGAGTGCGTCCACCACTTCGAGACCGCTGAGGAGGTCGTCGCCGCTAGCGATCAACTCTTCCAAGAAGAGGACGTCGTCTTGGTGAAGGGCAGCCGCCGCGTCGGCTTGGAGCGGCTGGTACGTCACTTCAGCGAACGTCACGAGGCGGGAGGCGCGTCGTGATCCCGGGCTTGTTTGAAGACCTGATCCAGATGGACCTCTTCGGGTACATCACCTTCCGCATGGCGATGGCAGGCCTGACGGCCTTCGTCCTCGCGATCTGGTGGGGAGGTCGGACGATCCACTGGCTGAAGTCCAAGCGCGTCGTCGAAGACCTCTCTGCGACTGATCTGCAGCCCCGACCGGACATCGCAACCCACAAGGGCAAGGAGGGGACGCCTACGATGGGCGGGAGCTTCCTCGTCGGCGCCTTCCTGGCCTCGACCTTGCTCTGGGCTCGCCTAGACAACATCCACGTGATCCTCGGGCTCTTCCTAGTCGCAGGCTTCGCAGCGGTCGGCTTCGTCGATGACTGGCGCAAGCTGACGATCCCTCAGTCGAAGGGGATCACAGCTGCCTCCAAGATGCTCGGGCTGTCGATCGTGACCCTCGCGGTCTTGGCAGCGTGGCTCTACTACGTCCACACGACAGAGCGCGAGTCGATGCTCTCGCTCTACTTCCCCGTGGTGAAGGAGTGGCAGATCCCCTTCGCGGCTTGGGGAGTCGTGGGCCTCGGTCTCTTTGTGGTCGTTCAGTACGTGTGGATCGTCGGGACCTCAAACGCGGCGAACATCACAGACGGCCTAGACGGCCTCTGCGTGGGCTGCATGCTCATCTCTGGACTCGCCCTGAGCGTCTTCTGCTACGTCGCAGGGCGCTATGACTGGGCCTCCTATCTGCACCTACCGCACGTCCCAGACGCGTCGGAGATGGCGATCCTCGGCGGCGCGCTCTGCGGCGGGTGCATGGGCTTTCTGTGGTTCAACTCTCACCCCGCGCAGGTCTTCATGGGAGACTCCGGCTCGCTCCCGATCGGGGGCCTCCTCGCGTGGATGGCCTTGGTCGCGAAGCAGGAGCTGGTCCTCCCGCTCATCGGCTTTGTCTTCTATGCAGAGCTCGGATCGAGCTTCCTCCAGACCCGCTACTACAAGGCGACGGGGGGGAAGCGCCTCTTCACTTGTGCGCCCATACACCACGGCCTAGAGCGGCACGGCGGCGTATTCACTGAGGGATCAGCGCCTTGGCATGAGAGCAAGATCGTCGTCCGCGCGTGGATCGTCTGCGCGGTCTGCGCGATCGCTGGACTCGGACTCTTAAAGGTGCGCTGATGGCGAGGTTTAGGAGACGAAAGGGAGACCCCACGCCCCCTGCGAAGGAGGTGCAGCACGGTCTATGGGGGGCCATGAGCGAGCGCGCTACGGGCCTCGTTCGACGTGTCACTGCGCCCGACCCAGCGCAGCCAGCCTTCATCGTCCTCTCCTGTGTCCTCGCGCTCTTCGTCATCGGCTTCATCCTGCAAGCCTCGCACGCCGCGACGACTCGCGGCATCGAGGGTTATGAGGCTGAGGTCATTCAGCAGGCCCGTTACCGCACCGCTGCGCTCGTTTGCTTGCTCATGGGGGTCCGGCTCGGCCCTCAGACCTTCCAGCGGCTTGTCCCGCACCTCTTTGTCCTCTCGCTCTTCCTGCTCATCGCAGTCTGGATCCCAGGGGTCGCTAGGCCGGAGAATGGCTCCCACCGCTGGGTAGACGTCTTTGGATTTAGCTTCCAAGCCTCAGAGCTAGCGCGCGTCGCGCTGGTCTTGTGGACCGCCGACCGCTGCGCACGGATGGGGGCGGAGCGGATGTCGGAGACAAGGAACCTGCTCCCTGTCGTGGGTGTGGGGATCCTCGTCTGCATGCTCGTCTTCCTCGAGCCAGACCTCGGGGGCAGCGTGGTCCTCATGTGCTGCTTCTTTCCGACCCTGTGGGTCGGGGGGGCTTCGACGACGCGCGCCCTCGGCCCGCTCATGGGGCTGATCGGTGTCGGCGGTGCCATCGCATACTCGGCCAACGAGTACGTCCGCAGTCGAGTCCACATCTTCCTGCACGGCGCGAGCGAGGGGCAGGTGTCAGACGCTGAGGCGGCGATTTGGAGCGGCGGCCTCACAGGAGAGGGCTTGGGCAACGGCCTCTCGCGACGGCTGGGCTTCATTCACCAGGAGACGGACTACGTCTTCTCACTGGTCGGAGAGGAGCTCGGGCTCCTCGGCATGCTGATCGTGATCGGTCTCTTCGGCTGCATCGCTTGGTTCGGCCTGCGCATGGTGCTCGCGATCCCTGACCGCTTCCGAGCCCTCTCTGCCTTCGGACTCCTCCTGTGTGTCCTCATTCCAGCCCTCGTTCACATGCTGGTCGCGGTCGGTTTAGCCCCTCCCAAGGGTATGACGCTGCCGTTCCTCTCGAACGGTGGGACCTCACTCGTCATGTCCTCGCTCGCGTGCGGCCTCGCCTTGGGCGCCGCGAGAACTCGTCAATCAGACAGCGCCCCGACAGGGTCGCGCTGGAGTTCCCTTGATCATCTTCCCCAACCATGAGCATGCAAACACCGAATTTGATGGACGTCCCCACACAAGCGACCCGCCGGATCGAGCGCTACGGATTGCTAGCGCTGATCCTCTTCCTCACGACCTTTGGCGTCCTCTATGTATGGGACGGCCCCACCGGTGAAGAGACCAGCACAGACACTGTCTTGGCAGCGAGTGAAGGGAGCTTGAGCGGCTTCCACCCCCGCTCAACGGCGCGCCCTACTCGCCCCCGGGTAGAAGAGCAGGCGTCGACCCAGCGCGCGCCTATGCCGCCGAGGGCCAGCGCGGACCCGGAGCAGCGAGAGCTCGCGATGAAGCAGCGCGCGCGGAGCGCAGCAGCTCGCGCTGAGGCTGAGCGCGCAGCGGGGGCCGCACGTACCCTCGGGAGCGAAGACAGAGACAAGATGGTCGGACACTTCAGAGGAGCCAGAGAGGCGCAGCCTGAGGTCTATGACAGCCCGGCGCAGGATGTCTCGGTGTCTGGATACAGCGGCAGGCGGGTGAGAGAGGAAGAGAGGGCCCCTGTGACGCCCAGCGCGTCGGCGCCTGTGGAGATGGAGTACCTCGTCAAGTCGGGTGACTGCCTCTCGACCATCGCTCAAGACAAGCTGGGCAGTGTGCGTCACCTCTCGCGCTTGCTGGAGGTGAACGGGCTCACCGAGTCCTCGACCTTGAGGATTGGGCAGCGCCTGATCTTGCCTCACATCGGTGAGCGAGAGCCTGTGCGAGGCGCGAGCCTGAAGCCTGTGCGCGCCGTGCCTGTTGCGTCGGATGACTGGGCCGTAGTGACGGTGCAGGAGGGAGACTCTCTCTGGAAGATCGCCGCGCGCGTGCTCAACGATGGCAATCGCTACAAGGAGCTCATGGCTTGGAATAGCTTGACCTCTGAAACGCTTCAGCCTGGGGCGAAGCTCCGGGTGCAGCGCTCTGAAGCCGAGGCGCTCGCGATGGGTGAGGTCTCTCGATGAGCGACTCCCTCTCGAGGTGGTTCGTCGTCGCAGCGCTCCTCGTGGGCAGCTTGCACGCTCGGGAGACCTTCAGCTTGATGTTCGACACCAAAGAGCCCGCACCTGCAGAGCTCTACGCCCTGACGTCCGCTGAGGAGTCGGCCCCGAGCCGCTCCTGAACCACGTGCGGCTCGCCTTCGCAGGCGGCGGCACCGGCGGGCACATCGCCCCTGGCCGCCGCGTGCTCGAGGCGCTCGATGAGCGCCCGGCAGACCTCGTCTGGTTTACGAGCGGGCGGGCGGTAGAAGATCGCGCGCTCACAGGGCTCGAGGAGAGCTTAGGGGACGCTGGATGGGAGCGGGTCAAGGGCAAGATCGAGCCACCCGAAGGGGGGGCGCCTGGGCTCGCTCGCATCGCACGGCGCCTCTTGCCGGAGGTCTGGAGCGCTCGAAAGAAGCTCAAAGAGCACGAGAGCCAGTTCCTTTTAGGGCTCGGGGGCTTCTCTGCGCTCGCGCCGGTCTTGGCCGCGCGCAGCCTCGGGATCCCATGTGGGTGGCTTGAGGTGAACACCGTGAGCGGGCGGGCAACTCGTGCCCTCGCCCCGCTCTGTGAACAGGTCTGGCATGCTTGGGAGGAGACCTCCCGCGGGACCTCGGCCGACGAGGTCGTGGGGCCGCCGCTAGCTGCGGAGTTGTTCCTCGAAGGCGATGAGGAGGAGGCTAAGGCGACACGAGAGGGGCTGGGCTTCGACCCCGAGCGGCCCCTCTTAGTGATCTTAGGGGGTAGCCAAGGGGCCCTCGGCCTGAACCGCTTCATCGCCAGCCATGCCCAAGCGCTCGTAGACGGAGGCCTGTCGGTCTTGCATCAGTGCGGTCCCGGCCGAACAGGGGAGGGCGCAGGCGATCTGGACTCCTATCAGGCCGTAGAGTTCATCGAGGATGTCCCCCGTCTCCTAGCTGCCGCGGAGCTAGCGCTAGCGAGGTCTGGGGCATCGACGGTCGCCGAGCTGGGTGCAGCGCGGCTCCCTGCGGTCTTCGTGCCACACCCGGCGAGCCCTGACAGGCACCAGCACCGCAACGCAGGGCTCTTGGGGGTGGGCGCAAGGGTCGTAGACGAGCGTGATCTAGATGAGTCCTGCGCGCAGCTTCTCATCCAGCTCGGAGGCGCCGCCGGCGCCGAGGAGCGGGCCCAGATGCGCGCAGTCCTGAACGGCAAGGTTCCGCGCGACGGCGCGCGCCGCGTGGCGCAGGCGCTCACCAAGCGGCTCTCTTCGTAAGAGAGAGGCTTGGAGTGGAGGTCTTGTTTCGGTCGAATAGGCGCAGCCCAGCGAGCTGGGCGTGCGACAAGGAACAGGAGAGCCAAGCAAGATGGATGAAGTGAAGAGTCAGGGGCGCCAGGTCGATGGGCCGGTCCATTTTCTCGGCGTCGGGGGCGCGGGGGTCTCGGGCGCCCTCCGCATCGCACGCGCAGCAGGCGTCGAAGTCAGCGGCGCTGACCTCGCCTCGACTCGCTTCAGCGCGCTCCTCGAAGAGGAGGGCGTGTCCATCAGCTACGGTGCCCACACGCTCCCCGAGCACACGAGGCTCCTCGTTCGCTCTGCTGCGGTGCCCGTGACCGACCCCGCTTGCCAAGCAGCTGAGGCGCGCGGCGTCGAGGTGCTCAAGTACGCGCAGTTCCTCGGCCGGCTCTGTCCTGTTGGGCGCACGCTCGCTGTCGCAGGGACCCATGGAAAGACGACCGTCTCTTGGATGCTCTATCACGCCTTGCGCGGGGTCGCGCGTGAGACCGGTGGTCCTCAACCCGGCGCGCTCGTCGGCGGCGTTTGCCAGCGGGAAGAGCGCAACGCCATCGCGCCTGAAGATGGCGGAAGCTTCGCCGTCGAGGCTTGTGAGTATGACCGCTCCTTCCTGCAGCTCGATCCGCGCGGCGCGATCATCACGAACCTTGAGGCGGACCACCTCGACTACTACGGCACCTTCGAAGCGATCGAGGGAGCCTTCTCGCGCTTCGTTGACCGGGTCGAAGACGACGGGCTATTGGTCCTTGGTCCCGCGGTCTCGGAGGTCGTCGAGGTGAGCGCTGGCTGTGAGGTCTGGCGCATGGGGAAGGAGTTCCGAGTCGAGCTCTTGGGAGAGCGCCGAGGCCGCTTCCGCTTCCGTGTCTGTGGGCCGAAGTGGGCGACCCCGGAGGTCTCCCTCAAGGTCGCAGGTGAGTTCAACGTAGAGAACGCTGCCCTAGCGATCGCGCTCGCTGTCGGCCTCGCAGCTCGTGGGGACAAGGTCGACGCGGCGGCTGCCGCGTTGGGAGCGGCGCGAGGAGTCATGGAGTTTGAGGGGGTCGAGCGCCGCTTTGAGCTCTGGGGTGAGGAGGACGACGTGCGCGTGTATCACGACTACGCCCACCATCCTACGGAGGTCCGTGTGACGCTTGAGACCGCGCGGCGTGTGCTCCCCAAACGCGAGCTGCACGTGCTCTTTCAGCCGCATCAGCACAGCCGCACAGCGCGCTTCCTGCCGGACTTCGTCGAGAGCTTGCGCGGCGCGGATAGGGTCGTCATCGCAGACGTTTATGGCGCGCGCGCTCACATCGACTCGGAGAGCGCGGGCGCAGAAGAGCTCGTGAGGCGCTTAGCTCTCGCGGGTGTGGACGCTGTCTTAGGGGGGCCGCTCGCAGAGAGCGTCGCAGCCTCTGTGGAGGGCCTACGGGCTGGTAGCGGACTCTTAGTGTTGGGTGCTGGTGACGTGGATGGAGTTCGTGAAGAGCTGCTCGAGCGACTGGCCGTGCGCAGCGCTGCCCTCAGCTGAGCTCGGGGCCCGCACGACCCTCAAGGTCGGCGGCGCTGTCGAGTGGCTGGTGGAGCCCAAGACGCCCGAAGAGCTCGTCGCGGCGGTGGCGCACGCGCGAGAGGCGGGGCTAGACGTGCGCGTCCTCGGAGGCGGCGCGAACCTGTTGATCGTCCCCGAGTTGCTCCCGGGCTGCGTGATCTCCACGGAGCTCTTGAATCGCACCTTCAGGCCCACGGATCTAGAGGCAGGCGGCGAGCTCGATGGGAGCGACGCACCCCTCGCGAGGGTCGCCCCTGAGCTCGCGAGCGATGACCCGAGGCTGGTCCTCTGGGCCGGCGCGCGCTTACAGGGCCTTGTGCGGACGGCATATCAGCTCGGGCTGCGCGGGGCGGAGCTCTTGAGCGGGGTCCCTGGGCACGTCGGAGGCGCGCTCGCCATGAACGCTGGCAGCCGCGATTGGGGCTTCTGGGATCAAGTCGAGCGGGTCTGGCTCTTGGATCCGACGACAGGAGAGGTCTCTGAGCGCGCGCGCGAGGAGTGCGCGCCCAGCTACAGAAACGGCAACCTGCAAGGGAAGATCGCTCTGGCCTGCGTGCTGCGCTTCGAGCCAGATGATAAGGCGGTCTTGAAGGCTGAGGCGGATGAGTACCTGCGCGCAAAGTGCGCGGCCCAGCCAGTCACAGAGCGCAGCGCAGGTTGCGTCTGGAAGAACCCCGATCCTGAGCTCTCTGACGGGCGCGGCGCGGGGAAACTCGTCGATGACCTCGGGCTCACGGGCCTGAAGCGCGGGCGAGCGATGGTGAGCCCCCAGCACGGGAACTTTGTGCTGAACGCGGGAGATGCGACTGGGGTCGAGGTGCTCGCGCTGATCGAAGAGGTCGAGGCGCGCGTTCTAGACGCTACGGGGATCGAGCTCAAACGAGAGGTCTGCCTCTGGGAGTCCACGAAGGACGACACAGGGGGAGGGCCTGACGACAAGATCGGGTATTCTTCACAGACCTCCGGCCCCGAGGGCGGGCCTGAGGGCTCGGGCGCGTCAGGTTGACGCGTCGAGTTCAATCCAGCCCGCAAGGAACTGAGCGAGCCATGTCCGACAATGGCGCGGCTTCCCAAGTGGGGGAGCCCTTTCCGCTTTCCACCCTCCGTCACTCTGTCGCCCACCTGATGGCATCTGCTGTCGGGAAGCTCTATCCAGGCGTGCAGTACGGCATAGGCCCCTCGATCGAGCACGGGTTCTACTACGACTTCGAGTTCCCCGAGCCGATCACAGAGAAGGACCTCAAGCGCATCGAAAAGGAGATGCGCAAGATCGCCAAACGGGACAAGGAGATCGTCTGCGAGTCTCTGACCCGTGATGAAGCTAAGGCGAAGCTCCAGGCTGGCGGGCAGGAGTACAAGGTCGAGCTCCTCGACTCGATCCCCGAGGACGAGGCGATCACCTTCTACGGGCACGGCGAGTGGGCGGACCTCTGCGAGGGGCCCCACATCGACCGCATGGATCGGGAGTATCACTTCAAGCTCCTCAACCTCGCTGGCGCCTACTGGCGAGGGGACGAGAACAACCCGATGCTACAGCGCATCTACGGGACGGCCTTCTGGACCAAGGAAGAGCTCGAGCAGCACCTCGAGTGGTTGGAGAAGGCGAAGGAGTCGGATCACCGGAAGATCGGGACGGAGATGGACCTCTTCAGCGTCCACGCGGACGTCGGCGGAGGGCTTGTCTTCTGGCACCCGAACCTAGGCGTCGTGCGGCACTGCCTCGAGCAGTTCTGGTGGGAGCTGCACACGAAGGGCGGCTACAAGCCCGTGTATACCCCGCACATCTCACGCGAGGCGCTCTTCAACGTCTCCGGTCACCTCGAGAACTACGGAGAGATGATGTACTCGCCCATGGCCATCGACGAGCAGCCCTTCCGGGTGAAGCCGATGAACTGCCCTGGGCACATCATGATCTACAAGAACCGCGGGCGCTCCTACCGTGAGCTGCCGCTGCGGTGGGCAGAGCTCGGCAACGTCTACCGCTACGAGCGCTCTGGGCAGCTCCACGGGATGTTGAGAGTGCGCGGCTTCACCCAAGACGACGCGCACATCTTCTGCACGCCAGAGCAGCTCGCGGAAGAGATCGCTGGCGTCTGCCGCCTGACCAACACGATCCTCGAGACCTTCGGCTTCGAGTACACGGCCTACCTCGCGACCCGACCTGCTGACAAGACCATCGGTGAGGCTGAGGTGTGGGATCGCGCTACGGAGGCGCTCAAAGAGGCCGCCGAGTCAGTCGGGCTCCAGCTAGAGCTCGACGAGGGCGGCGGGGCCTTCTACGGCCCAAAGATCGACTACAAGATCCGAGACGCCTTTGGCCGCGAGTGGCAGAACTCCACAATCCAGTGCGACTTCAACTTGCCGGAGCGCTTCGACATGTCCTTCACGGACGCAGACGGCGAGCTGAAGCGACCGATCATGGTGCACCGCGCGATCTTCGGCAGCCTCGAGCGCTTCGTCGGCGGCCTGATCGAGCACTTCTCGGGGAACTTCCCCGTGTGGTGCTCGCCGACTCAGGTGGCTCTGATCCCGATCCGAGAGGAGCAGGCAGACTACTGCCGTGAGCTCGAGCGACAGCTCTTAGAGCGGATGGCGAGGGTGGACTGCATGACCGCGCCGGGTCACATGAACAAGAAGATCAAAGAGGCGCAGAAGCACAAGGTCCCCTTCCAGCTGATCGTGGGTGACCGCGAGGTGGAGGAGAACACCGTCGCGATCCGCCGTCGCGGAACGCGCGAGCAAGAGGTCGTGCCCTTCGCTGAGTTCCTCGAGCTCTTCGATCGCCTGGTTGAGACGAAGAGCCGCGAGCTGCGTTGATGCGAGCGCGTGCGCTGCTCCTGACGCTCGCCCTCTTCGCGGGGGCGTGCGCCGACGAGGCGCCCTCCGTCCGCCCGCACGTCATCTTCATCTCCGTCGATGACCTCCTCCCGCAGCTCGGCTGCTATGGAGTCGGCGACGCCCACACCCCAAACATCGACGCCCTCGCCATGGAGGGGGCGCTCTTCCAAGGCGCCTATGCGCAGTTCGCGCAGTGCGGCCCGTCTCGTGCCTCCGTCCTCACGGGGCTGCTGCCTGAGCGCTGCGGGGTCTTGAGGAATGACGCCGACTACCGAGCGACGATCGGAGACCAGCTGGTCTTGCCGGAGCTCTTCCGCGAGGCGGGCTATCGCTCTCTCTCACTCGGCAAGGTGCACCACGGCTACGGCGCTTCAGATGATGAGCGCGCTTGGAGTGAGGCTCCATGGCGCCCCGAGCGGTGGCAGCGTTGGTACGCCAGCGAAGAGGCGAGGGCGACTCAGCGGGCTGCAGAGGCTGAGGTGCCTGAGGCGCAGCGGAGTTTCGTGCGAGCTGTGATCGAAGACCACGCAGACGTGGATGACAGCGAGTTCCCAGACGCGCTGATTGCCGAGGAGGCGATCCGCCGGATCCAGGAGCACTCGAAGGAAGGAGCACGCACTGGAGAGAGGCTCTTCCTCGCTGTGGGCTTCTTGAAGCCGCACCTGCCCTTCGTCTCCCCCCAGCGCTTCTGGGATATGCATGAGGGGACGAACCGTGTGCTTCAAGGCAACGCACCCCGCGGTGCGCCAGGGCTCGCGCTTCACGACTCGCCCGAGCTTCGAGCCTACCTCGACGTCCCCAACGAGGGACCGCTCTCCGCTGACTTAGCGACCCGGCTGGTGCGCGGCTATCGAGCCTGTGCCAGCTTCGTCGACGCTCAAGTCGGAAGGATCATGGCTGCGCTCGAAGAGCATGGCATGACGGAGGAGACCGTCGTCGTCTTATGGGGAGACCATGGCTGGCACTTCAACGAGCTCGGGCTCTGGGCCAAGCAGACGAACTTTGAGCAGGCGCTCAGGGTGCCGCTGCTCATCCGAGGTGGGGGCGTCCGCGCTGGCGAAGTGAGAGAGCTCGTCGAGCTCGTCGACATCTATCCGACCTTAGCCTCACTCGCCGGGCTTGAGGCGCCGCTGGGGTTAGACGGACGTGACCTCTCGCTGGCGCTGCGCAGCGGGGAGTGGCCAGAGGAGAGCCTCGCACCTCGCTCCCAGTATCCTCGCCAAGGGGCGATGGGGCGCAGCGTCAGGGACGCTGAGCGACGCTACACGGAGTGGGAGCGTGACGGCGAAGTCATCGCGAGAGAGCTCTATGAGGCGCGACCTGGCGTCAACGAAGAGCGCAACCTCGCGAGAGACAAGCCGCAGGAGCTCACTCAGATGCGCGCGCTCTTACGAGCGAGATTCAAGCTGTGAGAGAGGCGTCGTTGAAAGGAGACGCCGTCTCGGTGTCATATAGATTCTTCACTCCCTACCGCACTCCCAGCCTATGAAGAGAGGAGCCCAAGATGACGCCCAATGAAGCGCTGAACCCGCTGCGCTCTCTCAAGGCGACCTTTGAGACGATGGCCCTTCAGCCTGCGTTGCTTTGGGGAGGCGCGCTCCTCTTGGTCTTCATCGACCAGATCGCCGGGATCGGGTTTCAGTTCGCCGAGCCCGCGGTCAAAGCAGGCGGCAGAGAGCTCCTTGTCATCGTCATCGCTGGGGCTTGTGTCGTGGGCTTGGGCGCCTTTCTGCTGTCGACCTGGCTTGTCTCAGGTCTCTTCCTCAACTTCCGCTCTGTCGCTCGGCGAGGGGAGCCCACCGAAGGCGGCCTCTTTGATCATGAGGGGAAGTTCATCCCGCTCTTGCTTACGAGGGTGTTGGTGGTCATCGGCTCTCTGATCCTCGTCCTCCCTGGAGCGGCTCTGATCGCGCTCTTGGCTTTCGCAGGAGGAGATGCTTTGGACAGTGGGAGCCCTCTCGCCATCGCTGGCTTCGTCCTGGCCGTCATAGTCATCTATGTGCTGATCCTGCTCCTGGTGATCGGCCTCGCCTTCGCAGAGAGCGCTGTGATCTATGAAGACCTGCGGCCGACTGAGGCGCTCAAGCGCTCCTGGAGTCTGGCTAGCGGGCGTCGCTGGCGCTTCCTCTTGTTCTTCTTCGTCAATGGGCTCTTTGCGTTCTTAGGAGTCTTGCTGTGTTGCGTAGGCGTCTTTGCGACCTCCGCGATCACCCGCCTCGCGACGGCTGAGGCCTTCCTTCAGCTGACAGCGGCGCCTCGAGTCTCAAGTGAGGACAGCCAGCTAGCTCAACTCGACTGAACGCGTCAGCTCGGGAGAGCTACATTGAGCTAGCGGAAGAGATCTTTTGACTCTTGGAGGTAGGGTGCGGCAGGCTCTCTGCGCACTCACGTCTCGAAAGAGGAGAAGACGACATGGAGTTTAAGCAGGCCTTTGACCCTATCCGCTCGCTGAAGGAGACCTTCGCGGCGATGAACCTCGCTCCAGCGCAGCTCTGGGGTGGGGGTATCCTCCTCGTCTTCTTGGACGGATGTACCAGCAACACGGTTCAGGGCGGAGAGGGCATCCCCATACCTGAAGAGCTCCTCTTCATCTTGCTCTGTTTGGGCTGTGGACTCAGTCTGATCGCGTTCCTCGCTTCGACCTGGTTCCACCCTGCGGTCTTCCACAACTTGAAGAGCGCTGTAGAGACTGGAGCCCCAGATGAGCGCAGCTTCACAGACCACAGGGGGCTCTTCGTCCCGCTGCTTCTCTGCAGGCTCTTGAAGGGGGTCATCCAAGGAGGAATCACCCTGCTCGTCATGAGCCCCTTTATCGCGGCGTTCATTGTCATGTGGAGGTCAGGAGATGAGGAGTTCGCAGGGATGTTGTTCGTCGGCTCGCTGTTGTTCTTCTTGCTCGTCGGACTCCCGACCCTCATCTACCTCGCGCTCGGCGTGGCGCTCATGCCAGAGCTCGTCCTCTACTCTGGGGCCTCACCTGGAGAGTCGCTGGCTCGCTCGTAGCGTTTGGCGAGCGGGAGGCGCTGGCAGCTGCTGCTCTATTCCCTCGTGACAGGCCTCTTCTCGATCTTAGGCTTCTTGCTGTGTTGTGTGGGTGTGATCGCGACGAGCGCGATCACCAGGCTCGCTTGGGGGGAGGCCTTCCTCCGTTGGACTGAAGGCGGCGCGCTCGTGACGGCATCTGAGATGGGCGACTCTGATGGACTCTTGGAAGAAGACGACAGCTTCGGTGAGCGAGAGGTTTAGCTTCAGAGAGGAGAGCGCAGAGGAACAGGCGCTCTCTCGCCTCTCATGAGCGTACGTCCGGTCTGATTTGACGGGCTTCAGGCTCCTAGGGCACTCTCTAGGCGTGGCACGCAGCGCACCCTCGATTCTTCATGTGGACATGGACGCCTTCTATGCGTCTGTGGAGATCCGTGACACCCCGGCCCTAGCGGGGAGACCCGTCTGCGTTGGCGGGCCCTCAGCAGGTCGCGGCGTGATCTCTGCAGCGAGTTATGAGGCGCGCAAGTACGGCGTCCACAGCGCCATGCCGACTGCGCAGGCCGCGCGCTTGTGTCCTGAGCTGGTGCTCTTGCCGCCGGACTTCAAGCGCTACACCCAGGCCTCGCGAGAGATCATGGAGATCTTCAAGCGCTACACGCCTTTGGTAGAACCGCTCAGTCTGGATGAGGCCTTCCTCGACGTCGCTGGCTGTGAGCGCTTGCACGGTGACGCTGAGGTGATCGGTCGAGAGATCAAGGCGGCCATCCTCAAAGAGGTGGGGCTCGTCGCCTCGGTGGGGATCGCGCCTAGCAAGTTCCTCGCGAAGCTCGCGAGCGATCTCGACAAGCCCGATGGCTTCCGAGTGATCGAGCCTGAAGAGGTCCGCGACGTCCTCGATCCGCTCCCGGTGTCCAAGATCTTTGGGGTAGGGGAGCGCACCGCGAAGCGACTCGAGGCGATGGGGGTGCGCACGATCGGAGAGCTCGCTTCCCGAGACCGTGAGGCCGTCTTGGAGAGGTTTGGCGCGAGCGGCGCGTGGATCCACGACCTCGCGCACGGCCTCGACGCCCGTCGCGTGAACCCCTCGCGCGAGGAGAAGTCGCACGGGATGGAGCGCACCTTTGCCGATGACCTCTCGGACCCTGAGGAGCTGCGGGTGTTTCTCTTGGAGTTCTGCGAAGAGGTCGCCTTCGGCCTGCGCGAGAAGGGGCTGCGCGGAAAGACCGTGACGCTTAAGGCGCGCTACGCCGACTTCAAGACCGTCACGCGCAGTCAGACCTTGGCGTCCTCCACGAACTTAGGCCCGCGTATTTACTCCGTCGCACGAGAGCTGATGTCCCGTGTGCCCGAGGGCTCCTTTCGACTCATCGGCGTGCAGGTCTCGAACCTCGAGGACGTCCGCGAGCCCGTGCAGGCCGACCTCTTCTCGGGCCTAGAGGAGTCCGGGCGAGGGGGTCGGAATCACGAGGCAGTGACGGAGGGGCTCGACAAGCTGCGCCGGAAATATGGGCGCGGAGCGGTCACGAGAGGGAGCCTCGTGGGGCGCGGGCGATCGAAGGGGCGCGACGGGAGCTGAGCCCTAGGCGGCTCAGTGCTCGTCCGTGAGGTAGCTCATGAAGGACATGCCGATGTCCTCGAACTGGTGCGGCCTCGGGACGACGATGGCGTCCTTGATGCACACCTGCTCACAGAGCTTGCAGGAGACGCAGTTCTTGTCGATCACTGACGCGATCTGGCTGGTCTGAGGGAGACCGTAGCCTCCAGCGTCCACGAGGCCTTCCATCTCGAGGGCCTCAAAGGGGCAGACGTCGACGCAGAACTCGCAGCCAGTGCAGAGCTCCTCGTGGACCTCTGCCTTGGGGACCTGCTTGGGCTTGATCTTCTGAACGACGACCTGCTGGTTGTCGTTGATCGCGTCGAAGGGGCAGTAGACGCCGCAGACCGAGCAGTTGATGCAGAGGTCGGGGTCAATGAAGTAGCGCTCTTCGCCGCTCGTGATCGCGTTCGTCGGGCAGACGCGCTCGCAGATGGAGCAAGCCGTGCACGCCGTCGTGATGAAGTGGGACATCCACTGCCAAGACTCTTGCTTGGCGGCCGTCTTGAAGAGGACGACCTCGATCAGGCCGTGAGCGTCGTGACGTACGTCGAAGCCGACGAGGTCACGGTTGAAGTCGAGGCTCGTTGTGAACTGACCGGGGAAGGAGCTGGAGGTGTGCGTCAGAGCGCGAATCTTGGGGTCCTTGACCCAAGCCGTGATGAGGAGAGAGTCTCCTTGGCGGTAGACGTGAGAGCCGTACTCCGGCATCTCCTCAGGCATCCCGTACTGGAAGCGGTCGCGGACGGCGGGGACGCGCGTCGGCAGGTGGAGCTTCACGAGGATGTGGTCGTCGTGTTCTTCGACGTTGTAGTCGCGGCCGTAGCGGCGTTCGCGCTCGAGCTGATCTTCTTCAACCCCGCGCCAGAGCGCCCACTCAGCCTCCCAGCCGGGGACAGGCTCGAGGTTCGCGAGGTCCTCAGCGGGGGGGAGCTCACCGGAGAAGAGGATGGCCGAGGTCGGGCACACATCGACGACAGTGCGCGCGTTGTACAGGTCAGCCTGCTGGTCATCTAGGGCGTGCGCCTTCTGGTCGTCCCCCATGTAGAAGACCTCGGGGAAGTCCTGGCAGCACGCATCGCAGGCGATGCAGAGCTCGGGGTCGACCGAGAATTCGGCCGCCTCGTTGATGGTCTCTTGGATCGCAGATTCAGACATCTTCTTTGATTCGTACGGGGCCCGCTCAGGGAGCATATCGACCGGGCGTGCTCCTGCAAGGCCCTGCTCATGACTCCTAAGGGGGTCACCAGGGAAACTTGAGAATCATCCTCCCAGTCCTCCTTATTGTGGCTCATCCTTCATATAGGGCAAGCCGCAGGCCCATAATCCTATGTAGAGGCGATTCATTTGAAATCTTTACGGACCGGCTACTTATGGCTGGGGCGACTCTTGAGCGCCCTGGCACTACTCACGAGCGTCGCCCGAGCAGACACCATCCTCGTGGACGCTGCGAACGGGCCTGGAACCGACTACACGGACCTCCCCCAAGCGGTTCAGGCGGCTAGCCACGGCGACCTCATCCTCATGAGGGCGGGTGACTACTCCTCAGTGACCACAGCCAAGGGAGTTCGGATCCTCGGCTTAGAGTCCGGAGTGGCGATCTCGGGCCCCTTCGTCCTGCAGAACCTGCACAGCTCGAGGAAGTTCGTCATGACCCGCGTCGAGCTCACAGAGGTCGAGTTTCGCAACTGCGCCGGGCATGTCGCGCTGAGTCAGGTCGACGGCTATCCGCGGCTCAGGGCTGTCACAGTCCAAGACTGCGCGGACGTCAGGCTGAGCGACCTGTTCGTTCTCGGTAGAGAAGGACAGGGGCAGGCGGTGTTGATCAACAAGTCCGATGTCGAGCTCGTCGACTGCACGATCCGAGGCTGGACGGGGCCTCACAGCGATTGGGACTATGTAGGCGCTTCGGGGGAGACAGGGGTGCTCATCGGTGATGCATCTCGGGTGCGGATCTCGCTCTGCGAGATTGACGGGGGTACCGGTACGGACGTCTGGACCGAGTTTTGGCTGGGCTTGCCTGGCGACGGCATGCCCGCAGTGCACGTGCGCGGGGGCTCGGAGGTTTGGATCACAGGCGACGGGACGCAGACTTTTCAAGGAGGTCACTGCGGCTGGGCCGGTCAGTTTGCCAACACGCCTGGCTACGGCTCCGCAGCCTTGTTCGTGGAGCAAGAGTCGACGGTGCGACGCTCGGGCGTCATCTGCCAAGGTGGCTGGGGGCCCTTCACTTGGGAGCCAGAGCAGGTCGCGGTCACAGGTGGCACCATCGAAGAGCCCGTCGTCCCTGACCCGACATTGGAGATGATCGGCGACCCCATCCCTGGTCAGGTGCTGACCATGCGCGTGACCGGCCCTCCTGGCGGGAACGTGCGCTATCTCCTCGGTCGTATCCCCGAGCTGAGCTACCTAGGCGGGGTGGGGCCTGACCTCTTAGTAGAGATTCGCCTCGTCAACCCGGGCGTGATCCCTGCGAGCGGGGTCCGCGACTACGACTTCGTGCTGCCCGGGAACCTCCCACAAGGGATGTACTTCCTCGGCCAGGCGAAGATCGTCTACGAAGGGTCCACCTACCGGACTCCCTCGCAGGTGGTCCTGGCTCACTGAGTCCGGCTTAGTGAGCTTCTAGCCAGTTCTTGCCGTGGCCGAAGTCCACCTGCAGGGGGACGGAGAGCTCGACGGCTCCCTCCATACACTCGCGCACGAGGGCCGTCGTCTCTTCTAGCTCTGACGCAGGGACCTCGAGGACGAGCTCGTCGTGCACCTGCAGGAGGAGCTCGGCCTTGAGCTCGCTCGCAGAGAGGCGCGCGTCGAGGTCGATCATGGCGCGCTTGATGACGTCGGCGGCTGAGCCTTGGATGGGCGTGTTGACAGCGACGTTCTCTGCGACGGCGCGGAAGCGCTGGTTCTCTGCGTTGATGTCCGGGATCTCACGACGGCGGCCCATGAGCGTCTCGACGTAGCCGAGCTCGCGGGCAGAGTCGAGGGTCTCATCGATCCAGCCTCGAACTGCCGGGAAAGACTCGAAGTAGCGGTCGATGAAGCCGCGGGCTTCGAAGATGTCTAGGCCCGTCTCGCGCGCGAGGCGGTTCGGCCCCATGCCGTAGAGGAGCCCGAAGTTGATCGCCTTGGCGCGGCTGCGCATCTCGCGGTCCACGTCTGCCTCGTCGACGCCGAAGACGATCGAGGCGGTGGAGGCGTGGATGTCACGACCCTCTGCGAAGGCCGCCTGCATCTTCTCGTCTCCAGCGAAGTGGGCCATGATCCGGAGCTCGACCTGACTGTAGTCCGCGGCCATGAGGACCCACTCGCCGGCCTCATCGGGCTCTCGGGTGATGAAGGCCTCGCGCAGCTTGCGACCACGCTCGGTGCGGACGGGGATGTTTTGGAGGTTGGGGTCGGAGGAGGCCAGCCGGCCCGTGGCTGCTGCGACCTGCGAGAAGGAGCAGTGGATCCTCCCGGTCGCCTCGTTGACGTAGTCGGGGAGGGCGTCCACGTAGGTGCCCTTGAGCTTCGAGAGCTCTCTGAACTCCAGGACCTTCTGCACGATCTCAACGTGACCGTACTTGTCGGTCAGGGTCGCGGCGTCGGTAGCCCAACCGGTCTTGGTCTTCTTGGGTCGCTTGATCCCGACCTTCTCATGAAGCGCGAGCTTCTCGAAGAGCACGCTCCCGAGCTGCTTGGGGCTCGCGAGGTTGAAGTTCTCTCCCGCGAGCTCCTGGACAGAGTGTTCGAGCGCTTGGATCTCCTCGCCGAGCTCTTCGGAGAGGCCTTCGAGCTTCGGGGTGTCGAGGCGGATCCCGCGCTCTTCCATCGCCGCGAGCACCGGGACGAGCGGCATCTCGAGCTCGTGGAAGAGGTCCTTGGTGCCAGCCTCCTCAAGCTCGGCCTGGAGCGGGGCGCGCAGTCGGTAGGTCGTGTCGGCGTCCTCGCAGGCGTACTCCGCCACCGTCGGAATGTCGACTTGATCCATCGTGACCATCTTCTTGCCCTTCCCGATGATGTCCGAGGTGGGGATCTTCCTGAGATCGAAGAAGGTCAGCGCGAGCTCGTCGAGGTTGTGTCGGCGCTTGGAGCCAGCGGCGCAGAAGCTCGCAACCATGGTGTCGAAGTCCGGGGGCGGCAGCCTCAGCCCGTGCTTAGCGAAGATGAGCCAGTCGTACTTGGCGTTCTGGGCTGTGCGCTCGAGCTCGGGCGAAGTGAGGAGCTCTTCGAGGCGCGCGAGGACGGCCTCGGTGCCGCCCTCTAGGACCGGGGGCTCTGCGTTCATGGGGACGTAGAAGGCCCGCCCTGCCTTTGCAGAGAAGGAGATGCCTACGAGCTCTGCCTCAAGGGGGAAGAGGCTCGTAGTCTCGGTGTCGACGGCGTAGGAGCCGGCCTTCGTGAGCTCTTGGATCATGTCGTCGAGCGAGCTCTCGTCGGTGATCGTCACGTAGTCGCGAGGGGTCTCATCCTTCTTCTTGGGCGGCGCCGCGACCTTCTGCGCGAGGCTCTGGAAGTCCAGCGAGCGGAAGAGATCGCCGAGGGCCTCCACGTCGGGCTCAGCGGGGCCGACAGACTCGAAGCCTGGCTCGAGGGGGACGTCGGTGCGGATCGTGACCAGGTCGAGGGAGAGGAGCAGGTTGTCTCGATCTGTCTCTAGCTTCTCCTTGGTCTTCCCCTTCACCTCGTCGATGCGCTCGAGGAGGCCCTCGACTGAGCCAAACTCTTGGATGAGCTTGGTCGCGCCCTTCTCTCCGATCCCCTTCACTCCGGGGATGTTGTCTGAGGAGTCGCCCATGATCGCGAGCACGTCGATGACGTGGTCTGGGGTCGTGCCGAACTTCTCCTCGACCTCTTCGAGGCCTTGGATCACGAGGTCGACCTTTGGCTTGAAGACGTTGTAGAGCTTGGTCGACTCGCCCACGAGCTGCATGAGGTCCTTGTCGCCCGTGACGATCATGACCTCCTTGCCAGCGGCCTCGGCCTGGCGGGTCAGGGTCCCGAGGACGTCGTCAGCCTCGTAGCCGGGGACCTCGAAGATCGGGATGCCGTGGGCGCGCACGACCTCGCGCATGTCGTCGAGCTGCCCGACGAGGTCTTCGGGCATCTTCTCGCGGGTGGCCTTGTACTCCCTGAACTCCTTGTGCCGGAAGGTCGGCCCAGGGGGGTCGAAGGCCACGGCGATGTACTCGGGAGACTCGGTCTCGAGGATGCGCCGCAGGGTCGTCGTGAAGCCATAGGTCGCCCCGGTCGGGCGCCCCTCGGCGTTCGTGAGGCCAGAGCGGAACATCGCGAAGTGGGCCCTGTAGGCGAGGGCCGTGCCATCGAGGAGGAAGACGCGGGACATAGGGGAGAGGGTATCGCTCTGCGTCGCTAGAATCCCGCAGGTATCTGACGCTCATGAAGACCACCGCTATACGCCTCGCCCCTGACGTCCCGGATCTCGCCGGCCTGGGGGCGGACTGCTTTGAAGATCTGATGGGTTGGACAGAGGGCCTCGTCGGGGGTCCTAGGGCCGAGCTCTTAGAGGAAGGCCCCGGCTGGAAGCTCTGGCGGGTGCCTCTGCCCGGTACGCCTGATGAGGCTGGCAAGGTCACTGAGCGGCCCCGCGGCGCGGGGACAGGGTGGATCAGGGTCAAGCGCTTCGAGGGCGGCGGGTTTCGGCGCGCGGTGGGCGCGCGCTTTAGAGAGCCGCGCTCTTCCTCCTTCGCTGGCCGAGAGTGGAACTTGCTCTGCCGCCTCCGGGAGGAGGGGGTCCCTACGCCTGAGCCCTTGGCCGTCGGCGAGGTGAGCGCGCCGCTCTTCTCGCCCGCCTCGGTCTTAGTCACTCGGGAGCTAGAAGATGTTCAGCCCTTAGTCGCTTGGCTTGAGGAGCGCCCTGACGCGCGCAACCGCGCAAGACTCTCGAGAGCGCTCGGCGTCTTCTTCCGTCGCCTGTTCCAGGCGGGGGTGTCGCCGCTCACACTCACCCCGGGCTCCATCGTCGTGGGGACTGAGGATCCGAGCGAGCCCTCGGACTGCGCCCTCGTGCAGCTCGCGCCCAAGACAGAGAAGGAGCTGCGCTTCGGTGATCTCCCAGACGTATGCCTCGTCGATGTGCCGCCGGGCCTGAACCAGGCTGAGCTTGAGACGGGTGAGGCCTTAGGCGTCTTGTCTGAGGTCGGGGCACATTTACAGGGAGCGAGCGCTCGAGAGCGACACCGCGTGCTCTTCGGTGCGTGCCTGCGCGGGCTGCCTAGGGATGAGCGCCGCAAGCTCCTCGCGCGGGTCTCGAACGCCGCGTCTTGAGTCTGGGCTCCCGACTCCGCAGGATCGCTCCTCTATGAGCTCCTCTTCTGCTCCGCCGCCCACTTCACGCACCCTCCTAGGTGGCGTCTTGATGGGCCTCGCGAACCTCGTCCCCGGCGTGAGCGGCGGGACGCTTATCTTGGCTGTCGGGATCTATGACCGCTTCGTCGGATCCATCGCTCGCATCTCGAGGCTGAAGTTCGAGCGCTCAGACCTCGTCTTTGTCGGGACCTTAGGTCTCGGCGCCGTCTTCGCAGTCTTTGCCTTGGCGGGTCCAGCGGTCTTCTTAGTGACGCATCAGCGCTGGGCCGCCTACAGCCTCTTCATCGGGCTGACCCTCGGCGGCGCCCCCGCGCTCTCGCGCTCCCTCCCGAGCCCACGGGCGCCAGAGGCCTTGGCCTTCCTCCTAGGCTTCGGCCTCTTGGCGGGCCTGGCCCTCTCATCGAGTGGCGGAGCGCTGCCGCAGAGCGCGCTCGTCCTCGCCGTGATCGGGGCGATCGCGGCCTCGAGCATGGTCTTGCCGGGGATCAGCGGCTCTTACGTCCTAGTCCTCTGCGGGCTCTACGAGGTCGTGATCGGCGCGCTGCGACCGGCGGCCCTCTCGGATGACTTCGGTGGCTCTGTCTCCGTGCTGCTGCCCTTCGGGCTCGGCGTCCTGGCTGGCGTCGCGCTCTTCTCCAACGCCATCCGCTCGGCCTTGGAGCGCGCTCCGCGCATCACGCATGCGGCGCTCTTAGGCCTCTTGGTGGGCTCGGTCTTGGGGCTCTGGCCTTTCCAAGAGCCTGAGCACCCCTTCCTCGTCCACGATCGCGGCCGGCAGGCTGTGGTGGATCTCTTGGGCGGCGTCTCCACCTCAGTGGTGAATGACCAGCACAACTTCACGCTCACTGAAGAGGAGGCGGGAAATTTGAAGGCTAGCTTCGCAGGGGAGAACGGCGACAGCCTCGAGGGGCTCGCGCGCCAGTACGTGCGCTATTCGCCCTCTACGTCGGAGCTCATCAAGGCGCTGGGTCTCTTAGGCCTCGGCTTCTTCTTTACTTCACGCCTAGCGAAGAGGGGCCAGAGAGATGGCGCGTAAGCCCAAGACCTTCACTGTCGCCTCGCTCAACCTGAACGGGATCCGCTCTGCGGAGCGGCGCGGCTTCACCAAGTGGCTGAAGAAGAGGCAGCCTGACCACCTCCTGATGCAGGAGGTGCGGGCGACCCCTGACCAAGTGCCTGACGAGGTCCGCTCTCCTGTGGGCTACAACTGCCGCTGGCAGTGCGCTGAGAAGAAGGGCTACGCCGGGACAGCGATCTATACGCGCTCTATGCCTGACGCGTGGACACCTGGGGTGGGCTTGGATTGGGCTGACGCGGAGGGGCGCGCGATCCGTGCAGACATCGGCGAGCTCTCCTTGGTGAGCCTCTACCTCCCCTCAGGCTCTTCGAGCGAAGAGCGCCAAGAGCGCAAGTTCGCCTTCATGGAGCACGCGCAGTCTTGGCTGAGAGGGCTCCTGAAGGAGGGGATGCCGATGATCGTCTGCGGTGACTGGAACATCGCCCACACAGAGGCGGACATCTGGAACCCGACGGGCAACAAGAAGAACTCGGGCTTTCTGCCCGAGGAGCGAGAGTGGTTCTCTGAGGTCCTCGCTATGGGCTGGCACGACGTGTTCCGGGAGCAGCACCCTGAAGAGGCTGGGCTCTACTCTTGGTGGTCGAACCGCGGCCGCGCCCGCGAGCAGGACAAGGGCTGGCGCCTGGATTACGTCCTCACGACGCCGGACCTCGCAGAGAGGGTGCGCTCAGCAGAGATCGACAAGAAGGCGGGCCTCTCGGATCACGCTCCTGTGATCGTCGAGTTTGAGGCCTCGGCTCAATAGGGGCGGAGCTCCCGCTCGCTACTGAGAGCCCTCTGCCCTGAAGTTCGAGCGATAGCGCTGATGTCGAGCTCCCATACGCCCCTCGCGAAGACGCTCCACTGGGGATTCGTTGGCCTCTATGCGTACGGGATGTTCAAGCAGCTCGACGACCTCTCTCAGCTTGAGGACGCTGCGCTGCTCCAGTTTGAGGTGCTCTTCGCGAGCGTCTTCTTGCTCATCGTTGTCCTGCGCTATCTCTATATGAGGCGCTTTGAGACCTTCTTGGGGGCGCGTGAGCCCGCAGCTCCAGGGCACAAACGCCTCGCGAGAGCGGTCCATCTCTCGATGTACCTGTGCTTAGCCTCGCTCCCGCTCTCCGGTCTCTTGATCGCTGGGCTGTACGCCAACGGCGTCAAGGAGGGGCTCTTACAGGGGGCCGTTGTGGAGCTGCATGAGTTCTTCGCGTCGCTCAGCTATCTCCTCATTGGCATCCATGTCGCAGCCGCGCTTCTTTCTCGGCTCCACGGAGAGGGGGTTTGGTCATCTATGGTTCCGGTCTTTAAAGAGAGAGAGAGAGGAGGTCCTCGATAGGGCTTCAAGTGGGATGACCCTGACTGAGTCTTGAAGAGGGGCACTTCAATCGTTTCAGTGGTGGCCTCCATGTTTTTCCAGCGAGGGCTCCTGCGTTGGCCTAAGGCTTCAAGATCCCTCCCCCTTCACGAAGGCCCTGAATACGTAATACCTCAAGCATGAAGTTATCTATCT
>Ga0066378_10000066_pt1 | contig 41237 bp, 40 predicted proteins | sample Knorr_S23_td_DCM_FD_70947 | JGI IMG/M metagenome (GOLD analysis project Ga0066378, IMG submission 70947) | Marine microbial communities from Southern Atlantic Ocean transect - Knorr_S23_td_DCM_ad_71m_LV_A | ecosystem: Environmental > Aquatic > Marine > Oceanic | place: Southern Atlantic ocean...
CTGGGGAGCCGCTCACGGTATCCTCCTAGCCATCAACCATCTTTGGCAGCGATCGAAACTAAGAGCCCCTCCGGAAATCGCCTGGCTGGCCACTTTTCTCGCGGTGACTCTTTGCTGGACCTTATTCCGGTCGCAAAGTCTAGCAGAAGCCCTCGCCTACTTTAGTTCCTTATCAGGCAAAAACGGATGGATCGGTGTAGACGGTGGCAGTGCAATCGCCTTTTTCAAATCTCTGGAACCCACGGAAATTTGGAAACCTGTTCACTATGCATTCCATTTTCTCGACTGGTACCCAGGACTTATTGGCGGCATCCACCCAGGCCATCTGCTCTTTTCGGAGCTTGGACTGTCTATTGCCCTAATAACTCTTGCCGGGATAATCGTGACTCTATTCCCCAGACCTCTCTCCTGGTTAACGACACCCGCAAATGGCAGGCCTGTTTTTAGCAAAAAAGCGGCTGTTCTTATATCGATGATCGTAGCTCTGATCATCATTCAAAGTGGATCCTTCCAATCCTCGCCTTTCATCTATTTTCGCTTCTGACAACGCAACTCGCAATCTCCAGTGAACGCTCGACGATTTCTCATCTATCTCTCCCTATCCGTATTGTCCGGGATCGCGATAGTCGCCGTTTGGTTCGCCACTCATCTGGGCATGCCCTGGTGGCCGCATCATTTGAATCGGGAAGTGCGAATAGCCAAGCACTATATCGCTGAGTCCGTATCTGGACCGACGATTTGGATACAGGGTGGATCAAGCGCTTGGTTTGGCTTTGATTCGGAACTGATCCAACAGGAGACGGGATACAACGTCGTCAACTTGGCCTTCAATGTTAACATGCCTACAGAATTCTGTTTCGACGAAATTCGTCTATTCGCGAAAGAAGAGGACATTGTTATACTCGGTCTGGAAAACTCCATGTATTTTAGAGATAACTACTCAAGCTATGCTGCTGACGAGATCGCCATATGGGCGCCGGAATTTTTCTGGTCGCTATCTTTTGCCCGCAAAGCCCAGTTTCTACAGAGCCTTCCTTGGCAAAAGGTACTGGCAAGCAGCCTAGTCCGCCTCGGCACCCTGACAGGAGACTATGATAAGCATTTAAAGCCGATTTCAGAAGCGGAGGTAATTGAGAATCTGACCGCCTGTTGGGAAGGCCGGTACGAAGGCGAAATTCCCGCTTACTACAACTATCTGACAATGAACCGGCACGGCGATTTCATACAAACTGACCATGAACTCTGGCGGGGGGAGCACGATTATAATTTGATGGGACGTTCGCCGATCTCGGAAATGTCAAAGTGGGATTTGACCGAGTTCGCTAGTTGGGCCCGAGGCAACCGCATTACCGTCCTAATGGCCTGGCTTCCTATGGCAGAAAACCCAGCCCTTGATCTTTCCCTCCCGCAGACGCAGTCGACTATCAAACGGATTACCGACTTTTCCGAATCGCTAGGCTTAGAGTTCCTAGGAAAGCCCGAGGAATACGTAATGGATGTCGAGTTGTTCTACGACACGAGCCACCACACCACGGCCGAAGGCGCCCGTCTTCGAACCAAACGGCTATTGCCACATTTGCGGCAACGTCTTCCCTAAGCTAGTATCTCCTAGCCCGCTAGATACACTTAAGGCCGGGACTGTCGTCCCGGCCCGTTAAGAGAGAGTCGTTGATTTGGTCTTTCGTCCCACCACCATAATGGTCGACACCTCGCTCTGGCTCCGAAGAGATTCTTCAGACCCAGTCGGATAAGGATTAGCGAATATCTTCCAGGGCGATGAAACTGAGAAACACTGCAATGGCGTTTCCTGCTTTGAGTTACGGCTATTCCCTAGACTCCTTTAGCAATAATTTAGGCAATTTCCACTTCAAGACCATGCGCTTCAATCCATAATGTGCCTATGGCCACCAAAGTTCGAATCAGCTCAACATCATCGGGTCTGCGTCCAATACCTGCACCACATCGGCGGGCCAAGCGATCTCCCGCGCGATTTTGCGCAGAACGCCCATAACTGGGGCGACATTCGCTGTGAAGTACCAGTTTTGAAATCGGTAGTTGTCCTTAATCTTCTCGATTGGACACGGTACCGGGCCGCGAATCTCGACGATCCCTTCCAATCGTTTCTCTACCTGCTTAGCAAACTGCTCGGCAAAAAACGCCACCTTATCCGGATTGGGACCTCGAAGCACTTGCCGAATCAGTCTCCGGAAAGGCGGATATTGGAAGCGCTCCCGGTTTTCTAGTTCCATTCGCAAAAACGCCTCAACATCGCCATGCCGAGCAAATTGGATGGGATCCGCATGGGGAGTGCACGATTGAACGACAACTTCGCCAGCCAGGTCCCCTCTTCCCGCTCGACCAGAAACTTGAACCAGCAATTGAAACGTTCGCTCATTGGCCCGAAAGTCAGGAATGTGCAAAGAAAGATCCGCATCCACTAGGCCGACAAGAGTGACGTTTGGGTAATCCAAGCCTTTTGCGATCATCTGCGTTCCGACAAGGATATCAATTCGCCCCGAACGAAAGTCTCCAAGAATCTGGCGAAAGAGATGCTTCCTGCTCATTGTATCCGCATCGACGCGAACTACTTTCGCGTTCGGCAGAATTTTCATCACCGCATTTTCGATACGCTGCGTTCCCATGCCCTTCCAACGAATTCGGGGACTGCGGCAAGAAGGGCACACCATCGGGGCCGCGGCTTCTGCTCCGCACAAGTGGCACTTCAAAGTTTCGTCACTCCGGTGGTAAGTCACTGGGACGCTGCAACGATCGCACGCTTCGACGTGCCCGCATTCCTGACAAAGCATGGATGCGGAAAATCCTCGCCGATTGAGAAACAAGATACTTTGCTCTTTTCGTTCAAATCGCTCCTTCAGCTTGTCGACGAGCATTCTGGACAGCTGAGTGGGCTTCCGGGCGCGGGCTATTTCCTGCCGCATGTCAACTATGTGCATCATCGGGAGCGAACGCTCATCCACTCGCTTCGTAAGCCGATCGACGGAATACTTTCCTTTGATTGCATTGCGATAAGTTTCCAAGGACGGTGTCGCCGAACCCAGAATACAAAGAGACTTTGATAAAAACCCTCGGTAGATCGCGACATCCCTGCCATGGTAACGAGGAGTCTCATCCTGCTTGAAAGCAGGTTCATGCTCTTCGTCTACGATAACCAAGCCCAGATTCCGAATCGGGGCAAATACAGCCGAGCGAGCCCCTACTACAACGCGAGCTCGGCCAGAGGAAAGAGCCATCCACCCATCCAAGCGTTCCCCATCCGACAAATGACTGTGCCAAACGACGGCGTCGATATCGCCAAGCCGAGCTAACCGAGCCCGAATCCGTCCAACGGTTTGAGGTGTTAAGGCAACCTCAGGCACAAGATAAAGAACTCCCTGATCTCGGTTTAAAGCGCTTTCCATGGCTTGAAGGTAAACTTCGGTTTTCCCCGAACCGGTAACGCCATAAAGGAGATGAGTGGCAAAGCCTCCCTTAGCTAGCTCCTTCCGCAGGCTCTCGACCGCGACTCGCTGTTCATCATTCAGCTCAATCGACTTCTCCTCAACGTACTCCAAAGAGCCGATTTCATCATCGTAGGCAGTTCTCTCCTCGATACGCGTCTCTTCCTTAACAAAGCCTTTTTCTAAGAGGCCGTTGTAGGTTGCGGGTGAATGATCGAGCCGTTTCAAAATCAGCCCTTTATTTTGCGGCCTGATTTGCTGTGAGAGAAAATCGTAAAGCGCTTTTTGCTTCGGAGCCCGTTTCTCCAATCGCCCCAATTCCTCATCGCTGGCCTCTCTTCTTAGCGAAACGAATCTTACTTTCTTTGGGCTCATGCCTCGGCGAACTGAGGCTGGTATCATCGTTTCCAATACCAATTCTCGACTGGATCCGTAGTAGGCGCGAATCCACTCGGCGAGCTCTAACAATTCGCGAGTGAGGATAGGCTCATCATAGCAAAGTTGAGAGACCAATTTTAGCTTCGAATAGTCGACGTCCGCAGTCGCTCCAATTTCTACGACAACACCCAGAACGAATCTACGACCAATAGGGACGCGAACAAGACACCCCTCGGCGATCGTCTCAGCCAGCTTGCCGCTCGCTCGATAATGGAGTGTCTTGTCGAAACCTGCCAATGGCCAGACAGCGACAACTTCGTCATGCAATCCCAAGCCCGACTCCATCGTTGACAGTTATTGAGATCGTATTGAGACTGCGTAGGTGACCATCGAAGAGTGCAGAGACCGATTTCGATCCTTTTTGGTAAAGCATAATCTGAGAATGACTGGCCAACGTATGGCAATCTTCGAAGCCGTATTCAAGGAGTCGAGTCATTTCACTGCTGAAGAGCTCCTCGACAAGGCCCGTCTGATCGACCGAACCGTTTCGAGAGCGACGGTGTATCGCACATTGCCAATACTCGTTGAGAGCAGTCTCGTTCGCGAAGTCGATATCGGAACGAATTTAAAGTACTACATGCCCAACAAGGAGCAGGACAGCCACCAAGCTCAGGTGATCTGCAACGACTGCCAAAAAATATTCGAGATCCCGGCTCCCTTCATGGAATGGTACGGCAGCACGGTGTCGGCCAGGCTGGGCCTGACTCCCATAAGCCAGCGCCTTCAAGTCACCGCTTCCTGCCAGGAGTTTCAAGCTGAGGGGTTCTGTACCAAAGACGCGGCAGGCGAGACTGCCACTACGGAATAAATGCGATGGGCTGGCGGAAACCGCCAGCCTATACTACACTCATACAAAATTTGGCTGTCTTGGACAGCCTCACACCTGATATAAAAAAAGGTTTCTTCTGCTTCTACCAATCCACTTGCAGTTGAAGGAGACGCTTCTGCGAGGAGTTGCGACCTTGGCGAGCAGCGTCCTGATAGTGAGCGATCGCTTCATCCTGGTTACGGGTAATACCACGCCCTTTTTCCAGCATCGAAGCTAGGCTGAACTTGGCGATCGAATCACCCTTTGCAGCCGCTTTGCGGTAGAAAGAAGCAGCTATATCGTAATCCTTCTTCACGATTTCGCCCGCGAGGTAGATTTCGGCTTATCGGCACATAGCTTCAGAGTTTAATCTTTCGACCGCATTGTTATAAAGCTCGAGCGCGACTTCTGAATCCGTTTCAATACCAGGCCCTTCCAGATAGCAATCGGCCAAGGCAACGGTCGCTTCCAAGTGCCCGCGTTTGGCAGCCTTGCCATACCAATCGAATGCAGAGGCTTCGTTGGCTTGTACGCCAATCCCATTATCGAAAACGCGTCCGAGATTCCACACGGCAGAAGCATAGTCCAGTTCCGCAGAGCTGCGGTACCAGAGCACGGCCTTGCTGATGTCCTGATGAATGCCCCAGGCATTTTCGTAACACTGGGCCAGCGAGTTTTGAGATTAAAGATTCCCCTTATCGGCAGCGATCTTGAACCAATGAACAGCTGCTTCATAGTCCTGCGGACCTCCAGAAGCGTCTCGGCTCATCGAACCAATTACCGGCATGGCGGCATCGAATTCGAGCTCCGCAGCCCGGCGGTAGAAATCACGAGCAACCTCAAGGTCGCGCAATTCTTCCGGCCCGAAAAATCTCAACGAACCGAACTTATGCAAAACGACCGGATAGCTGGGCTCCAACTCCAGAGCTCTCTCATAGCTGAGGATGGCGCTGGCCGGCTTTTCTAGAACTTCGAGAAGTCTCCCAAGCTGGGCGTGAAAGCGCGGCTCTTCCGGAAACTCAGTCAAGGCAGTAAGACAAGCTTTCAAGGCTGCCTTGCGGTCAATCTTGTCGTCATCCACAGTATCCGACAACGAGAACTTGTCGTCAGGGATGGAGGCAAGGATATCTGCCTCAACAACCGGGGCTGCCGGAAATATGCGAGCATTTTGCCCAATCTCCAGTTTAGCCGTATCGATGTTCACGATCGCGTCCGTCTCCCGGATTTCGATAATTTCGCCTCGAATCACTTCGTCTTCGTCGTTGATTCGATCGATTCGTACGCGATCGCCTTCCTTGACGCTGCCAGCAACTTCAAGCGAAACGGTCGCGGTGTCTTGTTCGAGCGAGAGGATGACCCCCTTCGACTCGACTGATTCCTCCAATTGTCCCGCAGCGACCGCCGCAAACAATAGGGAGATGATTAGTATAATGCCAAATCGTGCGTTTATAGTGATAACGATATAAGCGGTATTGAGAGCATCTCCCTGTTATGGGGGATAAGGGGCCCTAGGAATTGCAAAACTTCGCGTGGATCGAATTACCCACCAACTGAGCTAAACTGCCTGTAACGAGCTAAGAGAATGCCCGGCAGCAATCCGCCAAAAAAAGCCATACTTGCCGACCGACCTTCCCTGCGCGACACTTAGCGGCAATGGAGATCGATGCCCAGGACGCCTACGATATCAACTTTTTAGAAAAGCTGCGAAAACGTCTCCCTAGCGACCCTCAGATTCTCGAGATCCTAGCCGGGCTCTACGCCAGATACGGCATGGACCAGCAAGCCCTAAGCATTGACCGGAAACTGGCCCGCCTGTCGCCGGGCGATCCAAGATTACGCTATAACCTCGCTTGCAGCCTTTCGCTTTCCGGAAAAACGCGAGAGGCTATCGCCGTACTGAGAGAAGCTATTGAGCTGGGTTACAACGACGCCCAATGGCTGGAAAAGGACCGCGACCTAACGGCACTACGAGAGCTCCCAGAGTTTATCGATCTAGTCGAACAAATTAAGTCTTCGACCTGAAGTAGATCGCCGCCATTGTCGGCGGCCTGGCCACCCGTATCGGCTCGCAGCTCAGCATTAGAGCCCCTTTTACCGCATCCAGATCATCGAATGGCTTCTCCAGCACTCCGGCATAAAGTATACCGAAGCGGTGGAAATCGCTCGCCGGACGCTTCGCTGGGACATGATGCGGAGTAGCCTAGCCGGATTTGTCGATGCCGGCTGGCGAACCTTCGCCCTACTGGTTGTAACCCGCTACTTCGATGCTTCCTCGTTTGCCAAAGCCCTCGTGCCAGCGGCTTTCATGATCGGACTGCTCACTACCCCAATCACTCTCTTCTACTTTCCCCGACTGAGAATGTGCACGAGCACGATTTGCAGCATCAATTATGTTTGCGCGGGTTGCCTGTTCCTTGTCGCTTCGGCCGGGCCTGACAAGCTATGGGTATTCCTCGGAGCCGGCACGATTGCCGCCGCTGTTCTAGCCCAGCAAATGCCACTTCTTGTTCACATTTATTCCACGAATTATGCGGCCTTAATTCGCGGCAAACGAGTTGCCTATGCCATCACCCTAAGCGTCGCCCTAGTCCCCTTTTTTGGTTGGTTCGGCGGCCAGCTACTCGAGTGTGATATTTCCGCATTCCCCATACTTTTTCAAATCATGGCGGGGGCCTGCTTCTTTTCCGGAGTCTGCATCTATATGACGCCTTCGCGCATTTTGCAGCGAAGCCCGAAGAACAATCCGCTAACCCACCTTTCGCTGGCCTGGAGAGACAAAGTATGCGGGTGTATGCTGGAAATGTGGATGATACTCGGATTTGGAAATCTAACGACCATGCCCCTCCAGATCGAGTACATGACTAGCGATGAATACAGTATACAAGCTACCAATACGCAAATCGCAATCGCAGCGATCGTCATCCCCAGCATCACGAGGATCATCGCCACATCTATCTGGGGGCATCTTTTCGACGCCTTCAATTTCTTTCTCGTACGTGGATTGGCAAGTTGTGTTCAGCTAGCCGCTATCGTCTCCTTCTTCTTCGCCGACTCGATTCTCGGAATCTACTTGGGCGCCTTCGGTTACGGTCTCGCGTTGGCGGGGGGAGACGTCAATTGGAGCCTTTGGGTCACCAAGTTCGCCCCGGTTGGTCCAGAGACGAACTACATGTCGGTCCATACATTCACGGCGGGAATGCGAGGACTGGTGGCCCCCTTCATCCGATTCTACATGATCCAGTTTTTCTCAATACAAGGATCGGCATTATTCGGATCCCTTCTAGTTGGGCTTTCCATTCGCTTGTTGTACCCCATCAGCCGGTTCGCTCGGCGATGAGATAGGATTCAGGATGGGCCTCAGAGATGCCTTGATTCGTATCTCCTTCCGCGCAACGTGTTGCTGCCTATGGAAAACGTTCGCGTCAGATTCGAGCCTAGCCCTACTGGCTCTGTGCATATCGGCACGGCTCGAGCCGCTTTATTCAACTGGCTTTACGCCCGCAAAACAGGCGGACGTTTCATTCTTCGCATCGCGGATACAGACAAGGAACGCAATACGCAAGCTGCTCTTGATGAACTTCTTAGAGTCCTGCGCTGGCTTGGCTTGGACTGGGACGAAGGTCCCGAAGCGGGCGGTGAATTCGGTCCCTATTTCCAAAGCCAACGCGGCAATATCTACCGCGAGTATTTGCAGAAACTGGAAGATGCGGGACGCGCATACGAAAAAGATGGCGCCATTTTCTTCAAGCTCGAGGGTGAACGCTATACCGAGTACGACGAGTATCACAAAGCGGAAATCGAAAAAGTCAGGACAGAGCCAGCTGTCATCGAAGATCTAATTCGAGGCAAGGTGACCCGACGGGAAGAGCGTGATTTCGTGCTCGTACGCTCGAACGGCGATCCGGGTTTTCACTTCGTAAACGTAGTCGATGATATTTCCATGGGCATCACTCATGTGTTGCGTGGCGAAGATCACCTTTCCAACACATCCAAACACCTCGAACTCTACAAGGCGTTCGGAGCTACTCCCCCGATTTTCGCCCATATGCCGATGATCCTAAGGGATCCGAGGATCGGCAAAGGCAAGATGTCTAAAAGGGACAAAGGAGCCCTGGTAGAAGAGTACCAGCAAAGGCATTTCCTATCCCAGGCGGTAATCAACTTTATAGCTCTTCTTGGGTGGTCGCCGAAGGACGGCAAAGAGGTGCTAAGCATCGAAGAGCTACTCGGAAGATTCGAAATCAAGGATATCCAGAAAGCCGGCGCTCGGTTCGACGAGAAAAAAATGTCGCATCTGAATTTCGAATACATGAAGGTTCTGCCTATCGACGAATACGAAAGGTCCGCCCGACAAGCTTTGACATCATCGAATCTGATCGACGAGAACGTCGATGGCAAGTACCTGCGAGGAGTTCTTGAATTGTGCCGAGAGAAAATCGACAGTTTCGAAAACTTGCCCGGGTTTTCCGCCTACTTCTTCTCCGAGGATTACTCGATAAATGAGAAAGCCTTTAAGAAACTCTGGAGCCGAGAAGGAGCGAGAGAGCGACTTTCGGAAATCGCCCCTCGGTTGAGCGACCTGGATGAGTGGACTGAATCAACAGTCGAGCAGGCTTTCCAGCAGCTTGCAAATGAAACCGGCGAGAAGCCATTTGCCTGGTATCCAGTAGTCAGATTCGCTGTCAGCGGCACTAATTCTGGTCCCGATTTCCTTCCTATGCTCGAACTTATGGGCAAGGAGCTTGTCATTCGCAGAATCAACGATCGACTAGCCTCAATCAATTAAGGCAGCCTGGAAAAGCATCCCTCTTCATGACTACCGACGAAAACCCTTCCAATTTTATTCGCGACATTATCGACGAATCCCGATCCACCGGATCCGAGCAGAAAGTCGTAACGCGATTCCCTCCCGAGCCCAATGGCTACCTACACATCGGCCATGCGTTTGCGATACAAGTCTCCTACTCTATCGCCCGGGACTACGACGGCGTATTCAATCTTAGGTTCGACGACACGAACCCGACCAAAGAGGAGACGGAGTACGTTGAAGCGATCAAAGAAGATGTTCGTTGGTTGGGGGCCAATTTTGAAGACCGCCTTTATTTTACCTCAGATTACTTCGGGCAGCTATACGATTGGGCCGTTCATTTGGTAAAGAGCGAGCTCGCCTACGTTGACGATCTATCACCGGAGGAAATAAGAGAATACCGCGGCACCCTGACCGAGCCGGGAAAGAATTCCCCCTTTCGCGATCGTCCTCCGGAGGAGAGTCTGACTCTTTTGGAGCAAATGAAGGAAGGAGCCTTTGAGGACGGCGAACGAGTTCTTAGAGCGAAAATAGATATGTCTCACCCGAATATCAACATGCGGGATCCCGTCCTTTACCGAATCATCCACGCCGAGCACCATCGTACGGGAGGTCAATGGAAAATCTACCCTTCCTACGATTTCGCTCACGGGCAAAGCGATGCGATAGAGGGCATCACGCACAGCCTTTGCTCCCTGGAATTCGAGTTCCATCGTCCCCTATACGATTGGTTCCTCGATAATCTACCCGTACCCAGTAGACCACGACAGATAGAATTTTCCCGGCTAAACATTGAATACATCCTCACTAGCAAACGCAAGCTGCTTCAGCTTGTTTCAGAGGGGCACGTTCACGGATGGGATGACCCAAGAATGCCAACCGTATCCGGGTTTAGGAGACGCGGGTACACTCCTAAAGCTCTCAATGAATTTTGTTATCGGGCAGGCGTAGCCAAACGGGAACGCGTTAATGAATATGCCCTTCTCGAATACTGCATTCGCAAAGATCTAGAAGAAAAGGCCGTTCGACGCATGGCTGTTCTTGATCCGGTGAAGGTCGTCATCGAGAACTTCCCCGAGGAAGAGACGGAATTCTACGATGGGCCCAACCACCCGGCAAATGCGGATATGGGGAGCCGCCAAGTGACATTGACAAAAGAGATTTTCATCGAGCGAGACGACTTTATGGAGGACCCTCCTAAAAAATTCTTCCGATTGGGCCCGGGCAGAGAGGTTCGGCTTCGCTACGCCTGCTACATCACTTGTACCGGATTCACGAAGAACGAAGCTGGAGAAGTAACAGAAATTCGGGCCACTTTCGATCCTGAATCGCGAGGCGGCTCCACCCCTGATAGACGCAAAGTCAAAGGAACCATCCACTGGGTATCGGCTAACCGAAACGCGCCCCTCGAGGTCCGAGCCTACGAGCAGCTATTTCTCAAGCCCGATCCTGACGATGTGGAGGATGGCCAAACCTTCCTAGATAATCTCAATCCGAATTCCGAGAAGACGCTACGAGCCTATGGCGAGCTCGAACTTGCAAATGCGGAGAGCGGAGATCGCTTCCAGTTCGAGAGAAAGGGCTACTATACAGTTGACCCGGATTCTACGCCCGAAGCTCCCGTATTCAACCAAACCGTAACGCTGAGAGACTCTTGGGCCAAAAAACAGAAACAATGAGAAGGCGACACGGACTCCCGCGTTTCTAGATCGCTTCTTTCGCCTCTTCGATGGACTCGTAGAAGGTCCAGACCTGCGATTCCTCGAATTTCTTGCTTTCTTCGATCACTTTGGGGCTGCCCGAAATCGCGTACTTCAAGCTAAGCTCTTTGCAGATGCTCATTGATTGCAACAAAAGTTTGACAACATCCATATCCAATTCCTGGACACTCTGGGCATCGAAAACTACATTGGAAACGCCGAAGTCCACGGCTTCAGAAGTTTTGGACTTAAAGTAGGTTGTCAATTCGTTCACCGAAGAAGGCTCGCATTTGGCTGGCAGCTTCACCGTCAGAAAGCGGTCATCCATTTCGAAATACTTGCCAGAGGCATCCAAATTAATCGCCTTCGCTATTTTCCCTTCCAGCTCAGCGAAATCGATTGGTTTGGTAACGATTGTAGCGAAACCAGCGTTCTGAGCTTTGAGCTGCTCATCGATTTCGGTTTTTACCGAGAGCCCGAAAATCGGCAGGTATTTTGTCTTGGCATTGGATCTAACGATACGGAAAAGCTTTATAGCCGCGTCGTTCGGCAGGGATAAGCTTACAATAACGCAATCCGGTAACTTTTGTTGGCAAAAATCTATCGCTTCCCCCTTTGAGGCAACGCCAGTCACTGTCCAACCCGTTTGCTCCAATCCAATAGTGACCTGGTCGATAATTGCTGGCTTGTCGTCCACCACCAATATGTCGATCGGGTCATCGATCTTTTTCTGAAACGAGTCGTCACTGTTAGCCGGACGCAGTTCCACAATTCGAGCCACTTTGTCTATGAGTAGCTCGTCTTTGAATGGCTTAACGATGTAGTCGCGAACGCCAATTTTGGCGATCTTCATTACGTTTTCTCGACCGGCCTCAGCGGTGAGCATGATCACCGGGATCGACTTCAACTGGCTGTCAGATTTCAGCTTTGTGAGCATTTCCACGCCATCCATGACGGGCATGGTTATATCCAGAAGAATGATGTCCGGAGTCGTCTTGGCAGCCATTGCCAATCCTTCTACTCCATTTTGGGCTTCCAGTATTTCACACGCGAATGACTTGAAAGCTTTCCTGACGATTATTCGAACTGTATTCGAATCGTCTACCGTTAGAATTTTGATGCTCATCGTATATGCTAAATCGTATCGCGGGACCATATGTCGTCGGTCATAATGAGTATCGTTCTATAACCTAAAAGGTTTAGGTGGAACGCCCTCCTCAAACGGTCAAAAACCTAATAAAGAATACCGAAGGGCCACCGCGAAGGAACTCATGCACTAATCATGTCAAATATTTGGGAAATTCCGGGCCAGAGCTATTTGAGACTCTCGGAGCGAGCCCAGAGTTCGGAGCCCACCCAATGGGAAAAGGGCAAGCCTCTTCATTCCGAAATGGCCCATTCGAAGCTCGAGCAAGTAGAGTGCGGCACTACTGAACCCGATCCCTTTTATATCCCATTAAAACCGGCCCACCCGTCCTTGAGTCGCTCCGACTAGGACTCTTCACCCGGAATAAATTCACCGTCGCTTCGGTAAATGGACAGCTTATTCCTGAGCGTTCTAATACTGATACATAGTATTTTGGAAGCCTGCGTCCGATTTCCATTCGTAGACTCGAGCGTTCTGAGAATATGCTGACGTTCAATTTGCTCTAAAGGAAGCGGCTCTTCCTCTCCGAACGATGTCTGCTCGCCCACAGCTTCACCGCCATAGGCCTCTTCGCCATCTGAATCGCTGAAACTTGGGAATTCGCTGCCATTGAATCCACCGGAAGATGATCCAGCTCCGACCATCTCTCGATTGGCGACCCCCACCGATACCAAACCGGCCTGGGCTTGCACGGCTCTTGGCATCAATCCAAGAGACATCAATGAGATCTTGGATCCCGGTTCAGTCAATATCACCGCGCGCTCAATGGTGTTTTGCAGCTCGCGAACGTTGCCGGGCCAATCGTGCGAAACAAGCGCTTGCGTGGCTTTGTCGTCGAATCCGCCCAGCTTGATTCCATGTTTCCGGCTAAATCGCTGGGCAAAGCTCTTAGCCAGCAAAAGAACGTCTTTGTCCCGCTCTCTCAGAGCTGGAACAGATAGGGGAAACACATTGAGCCGATAATATAGATCCTCTCTAAACTCGCCTTTATCCACGGAATGCATCAAGTTCCGATTCGTCGTGGCGATCACCCGTACATCTACCTTAATCGTCTTGTTCCCACCCACTCGCTCGAACTCCCTCTCTTGCAGCACCCGCAGTAACTTTGCCTGAACCTTGGGAGAAATCTCGCTGATTTCGTCCAGCAATATCGTTCCCCCGTCGGCTAGCTCAAATCGACCTTCCCGACGCTGCATGGCTCCTGTGAATGCTCCTTTTTCATGGCCGAAAAATTCGCTTTCAATCAGCGTTTCGGAAATCGCCGCGCAATTGACTTTGATAAAGGGGGCATTTTTGCGGACGCTTAACCGGTATAGCTCGCTAGCCACCAGCTCTTTACCCGTTCCATTTTCCCCGTTTATCAAAACCGTTGCTTCGGTCGGGGCCACCTTGTTAACCATCGATCTCAGTTGCTGAATCGGGACGCTCTTACCAATTAGCTCCTCTCCCACAGCGCTTTCTTGGGCGAAGAACTGATTCACTTTCACCAATTGGCGATAGTCTTTAGCCTTCTTCATCAACACGTCGATCTGTGACGAAGAAAACGGTTTTATAATGTAGTCGAAAGCGCCCGACCGCATGCACTCCACTGCTGATTCTACCGTCCCATTTCCAGTGATAATGACAACCAGTGGGGGATCTTGCATCTCCGCTATTCGATCCAAGAGCTCTGTTCCATCGCCATCAGGCAAATTGACATCGACGAAAAGCAAATCGAATTCGTCCTTTCCCAAGTGGTCTTGCGCTTCTTTGAGCGTCGCAACGCTACAGACCGACAAACGTTTGCGCCGCAGCTGCTCCTCAAGGGCTTTCCGGATTATTAGCTCATCGTCGAGGATGAGTATGCGTTCCATTGTCATAAACGAGTTGCTACTGCTTTAGATGGGTTACGATTTCCAGATTCTGGTCGAAAAAAACGGCTCCATCATCAGACGAGGCTCGATTTCAGTAACGTAGTTGATTCGAGAAATAATGAAACCCCGAGGGAACAGGTTTTTGTAAAAATCGACTCAATCTCGACAATTGAGAGCGTCCTAAGCTCTCTCGAGTGTTGGTAGCGAATATTAAACCCCGATCACTTAACCGGCGTTTCACTTGTTTTGACATTCTCTTAACGCACTGGTTGAACCTGATTTACAAATTCTCCCGTTTCCACAAATTCGGCTCTCCTCATCTATATGCTAAACGGCAAAACCATATTGATCACCGGAGGAACCGGATCTTTCGGAAAGCACTGCCGCCGGAAAATTCTGCAACAATGCGATCCAAAAATGGTTATCATTTTCTATCGCGACGAACTCAAGCAGTCTGAAATGGCCGCCGACCTCACTTTCGCCTCAGGCAAGTTTCGCTTTTTCCTAGACCACAACAACTGCGTGCCGAGCCCCAGTCCTCTCGGCCAGGGCTCTTTCAAAACTCTCGATATTCGGGCCCTGCGTGATAAAATTTGATTTAAGCGTATCAACAACCGAACGTACATCCGAATCATCAATACATTGCTTCGCATAAGGAATTCGTACTTTTCCGGAGCGAGAATGCATAGCCATTCAGTTTCGTGGACTCGGCAACTAGGCTTTCCCTTCGAGACCGCTTTCAGTCATCGGCTTGCCACCCGATTTGCCATACGCCTTTTGAATACCGGTGACGGCCGATACTTGCTTCGACAAGGATCGAGCTTTAATTCGGTTCTCTCCCTGCATTTGGTCCAAAAGCTGAGCATTTTCCGATTCATTTCGCTCAAGATCCGCAAGGCGCCGATTAAATTCCTGAACTTCTTTCTCACTCAAGTTATCCCTTTCTTCGAGATTTGCTAACTCGCGAATCAACTTCGATTTCTTCCCCTGAACTCGAACCGCTTCATCGAAATTCGATTCCCTCAAACACAACGTCTCCTTTTCAGTGAACCGTTCGTAAGCGTCTAGTAGGATAAATCGCCGTTTCATTTTTTGAATCCGTCGCCCCGACAATGGGATTTTCCCCAGAACATGAAAGACCACCCGCTATTTGCAAGCGAAGGAATTCCCCACGTTCAAGTGCTCTGTCCCTCGCTCATTCTTTTTCGTATGTCGTCGCATCAGGTTACGGTAGATTTCCGAGCGACTACTGCAGGACCAGCGCTATCGGCAATCGGAGATCGCCCGTTATCGAGGACTGAAACTCAGTAAAACGCCTTCGGATCACTGTCCTAAGGCTTGAGTGAGCTAGCATGCGACAAGGCTGATTTCAGTAGCGCGGCGCTTTAGTCCGCATCCCTTTGAGCCTCTATTCCAGAGCGCGGGTTGAAGCGCCGCGGGACTTGAATCAAAGTTTACGCTTTAAGCGAAAGTCCTTCGCCTACACCTATTCCAGATAACGCCGGAGCAGGTTCTGCCTTATCCTTCTGCTTGGATAGCATTTCCTCCCAAGCATGCCGGATCTCAGTAAACAACCTGATCACTGTATCAACCGGTTCTTCGGCTTTCTTGAAATTGGCCTCGTTGAGCTTCATCGAATAGAATCCGTAGAGCCCAAACATACGATCCGCAAATTCTCCCCCTTTGTCCAACCGCAGCGATCGTTGCAACTCGCCGAATATGTTTTGGGCTTTGATAAGATTATTGCTGATCGCCTCGTTTCGCAGTTTCAGATCTTCGATCTCAAAACCCCTCTTCGCTTCCTTCATCGCATCGAGCGCTCCATCATAGAGCATCAATATCAGTCGCTCTGGGCTCGCAGACAGTATAGCTGCTTTCTTGTAAGAAGCGGCGTTTTGATTCATCATCATGTGTTAGTAATTATACTAATACAAATCGTTTAATAACTAAGGGTCATTACTTAATCTTCATCGTCAAATGGCACGATCAGTTTAGCAATTGATTCGACGATTTCCTTTGAAGGGTAATTAGGATCATTAAGAAGCTCTTTGCCCTTGGCGACCACTTCGGGCCGAATCTCCGGCTGCTCTCGCAGAGCATCCAATTTACCCAAATCGACTTTGTCTTCAACGCTTCCTTTAGTATCCTGAGCTTTGGGTTCAATTGGCGTCTGAGGAGTCTTTTTCTCCGTCTGATTAGCCAGGTTACGAGTATAAACGTCGTTAGCTTGTGGGTGGTTATTGATGTTCATTACGTTAGTGTGATTAAGGTTTTTCAGGCTGTTTTTGTTAATATAGCTTAAAAACGGCTTTCTCCTGATGAACTTTAATCTTTTTGTAAATTAATTGTGCTGAAAAGCGAGTGGGCTACGTATTTTGAGAATCGATTCGGACTGTGCAGAACAGATTGCGTATTGTGCAAGGGATACTGAATGATCGATTCGGTTTTGTAAAATTTTCTAGCGGAATTCGATACTCTAGGATCGGAGGCGTCGAACACCTCATCCACAGCCCAGATTAGCTCGCCGGTGTTCCCATTCAGCAACTTCGCTCTTAAGCCCAGTCCAATCGGCTGGTACGCATTGAAATAGCTTACATCTACTAGCATCAATCCATCGATATCATATCGGGCGTTCAATTTGGTCAGCAAATCAGTTGGGAGGTACTCCACTGATGAGTAACTGGCGTCGGGAAACATTTCCTTCATCGTTTCTGGCCCGATAGCAACAACCTCGAATAGACGTTTATCGATGAGCTCCAGGCGAAAATTCTCCTCTAGCTCATCAAAGCTCAAATGGTCGTAGTTTCCTTTGTAAAAGGGCAGTAAGGCCACGCGGTTAAGATCGCCCGGAAGCGACGCAGTCTGGTAGACATTGGTGGTCACCCGCTTCTTCCCAAAGGTCATGTCGTATTCGGAATTGGCCCGGTGAACGGAAGCGCACCCCGCGATAAAAAAGATTGATAACAAGGCTGCCGTTGTAGACAGCCCACGTTGGGGACTAAACAGGAGATTCATGCCTATGGGAGAGATACAATATTACTGCGGCTGCGGCAGCGACAAGCCTGCTAACGCGTTGGCTTGCTGCTGTATATTAGATTGCGCCTCTTCCATGGCAATAAAACTGGCCTCCAATGCCTGTCGTGTGAACTCGAGACGTCGCTCCATCTCTTCGATTTGCCCATCAATATCGCTGTTTTGTTCCGTTAGCGTATTGATTTGCGTATCCAGAATTCCACCATCCGCGGTGAAGTTCTCGATGAACTCATCCATCCGGGTAGCGAACGACTCGTCAGTATCGCCATCGCCGTCAATATCCCCGGAGAATAGGTCCTCGAGCTGGTCCAAGTTTGCCGCCAAGGCTGACTCTAGTTTGGCCGAATCCTTGATCTCCAGCTTCGAAGTTCCACTTTTAAAATCGATGCCCATGTGCTCTAGGCGGAATATGTCGCCGCCCAAGCCTTGTATTTGGCTGAAAGCCAATGATCGCAACTGGGAATCTATTCGGGAGATTTCCCGATTGCCTGCCAAGTCCCCACGAGTGACTTCCGCATCTTTGACCGTAACCTTAGTCTCTTCCAGAATGTATTCCTGAATATCGTTAAAAGCCGCTATGAAGCTATTGATCTGCTCGCTAAGCGCCTCTGGGTCTCGAGAGATTCCTATAGTTTGAGATCCAATCTCGGATACTGTTATATCTAGCCCTTGGATACCATGATCACTCTCAGAGATCACATTGGAACGGCTGGACAAGGCAGTTCCCCCATCGATCGAGAACTGCAAATCCCGCCCCACTGTGGCTGATCCATCGAGACCGAGCTCAGCCATAAGTCCGCTGTCGCTATCGATGACCGGCATTTCCAAGGCGCCCGTTGAATTGTTGACAATTCTAAACTGGTCCGCGGCAGAATCGTATGACATCGTTACGTTGGCGGCGGATTCATTAACGCGATTCATCAAGGCGTTCATACTCTCCGAGTCCGCGTCGAACGAAATCGCCACCCCGTTTATCGTGATCGTTCCAGATTCAGTAATCGGACTTCCTCCACCGATTCCGCTTGAGGCAATCGAACTATTGAGATCAACGATCCCCAAGGTACTGTAACTGCTTACGGACGTGGATCCGCCACCCGCGCTGACCACTTCAACTTGCTCTAATTTAAGAGCAGCCAGAAAATTGCTGGAATCACTCGATCCTCCAAGTTCGACTTCCCCCGACGAGCTAGTGAGCGTCACTTTATCCTCAATCTCGTCGTACGAGGCTGAAACCAATCCACTAGTAGCTACGGAAATTCCATCGAAGACATCCTGCAGGGTATCGGTCTCTTGAATAGTGATTTCCTGCCCATTAATGAAGAATGTGCCCGCAGTGATCTCCGTAGACAGATTCAAACTCGAAATAACGGTATCAGCCGACCCAATCGTACCGCCGACATCCGTGTTTCCATCCCGCTTGGAGGAAGCGGCTAGCTGAGTGACTTCTATATTGTAAGAGCCTTCCTGGGCGGATGTACCTGCCAAAGCCGTTATGCCCAAGGTCTCATCGGACAGATTAACGCCCTTATAATTGTAGAGGACGCTATCATTAAAAGCGGAAACCGAAGCTTTAAGCGCTTGGAGCTTCGTACCGACTCTCTGCAAAGAGTCTTTCTTGTCCGTATTTTCGGACTGATCTTCACGCAGGCGTGCCTGAGGAAGGCGTTCGACCTCCATCAATCGGTCGATCATCACCCTCCAATCAAATCCACTCGCTAACCCTGCTAGTTGAAACTGCATATGCTACTACTTCGGAATTATTGGCTTCGGCAACGACATGAGTAACTTTAGCCAACACCGGAGTTTTCATCAGTTTCACTCTACCGTGAATAAGCAAAATACCCTACTCAAGCTTCTTTTGCGATGCTTCGATTGCTTTGAGAAACGAAAACGAACCTTCCGCCATTGCCCAGAACTTCTCTTGGTACTATTTTGCCCTAAGTAATTGATGTTCTTTGTCTTCTTCAATTTTTCCAATGGCTTCTCTGGATAATGCCAGCTCGTATTTGAGAGCTCCGTCCTCCAGAAGTTTTTCGGGTCTGGAGTCTCATTCAAGATGCCAAACGCCTTCGGCTGAAAGTCTTTCCAAGGGCAACGAAGCGATTCCTGAGCCCCCAAACGCCATAAGCCGATCAGCTTTTCCTCTTCGCCAAGCAGTTGAACTACGAGTTTTAACGACTTCTCGTCCTCCGAAAGAGAGACGATAATAATCTCGCTGCAGGATTGTGGATGCTCTCCCAAATCTGGACTCCCAGCCGCGCCATCAATTCTGAACTCGTCAATCACGCGATTCGATTGGCTGAGGAAACCCTCAACTAAAGCCCATAAATCCAAGACGGATTTTGGTGGTTCTCCCTCGAAATCGACAGGCTCCATATCTAAATATACCTTACCAATTGCCGTAGATCACTCACGCTCGATAATATCGACTTTCCCCACTTTGAGAATGCCATCAGACAGGATTCGGCACCTAAGCCCGCCACGGCCCTTTAGCATCTCTTCGGCCCCGGGGCCCAATGCTTCGTCCATCCAATAGCAAGGAGCGCACTCTTCGACGCCCATGAAGGCAACGCCATTTATGGAAAACCGTTTTCCAATAAATCGGTACAAATCGATTCCAGCAGTTAGCACGTTTCGTCGGGTTTTGGAAAATTCCAGCGAAGCTAATCCGAGGCTATCTCGCAGATCGTCAGCGACAGCCTGGTCGAAAAAGGTAACTTGCCCCTTGAAATCGGATTTGTAATCGAAGAACCGATCACCCCGCAATCCCTTGCCAGCTACACACTCTACTTCATCCAGCATCTTCGTTTCGTTCATCAATCTACTCTTGCCATGCCGACCCTTAAAATCATGGCCTGGCGACACGTGAATTTCGAGAATTCTAGGACTTTCACTGAGCATGCTGAATCCAAAAGCCTCTCCTAAGATTCGATCGATCGCAAGCGATCCACGTCCTCCTGAGTGTTTAAGCTAGCCAGCAATTTTGGCGACCGGCAAGGAACCCTCGCTACATTCTCGATAGTTAGAAACCTTCTCAAACTCATATGACCCTCCTCTGTGGCTTTTTCGAGAAGAGGTAAGCAACCGGGCTCGTATATCGTGCACAGGGGTTCAGGCTTTCCATCAGTTGCTAAATAACAGGTAGCCCGTCGGCCCTCATCACGCTGGGTCAATAGTCTAAGAATGAGACTTGCTTCAAGCAGCGGCATGTCACAGGCGACAACCAGCAGGCCCTTCCCCCCAGCCTCTATCAGGCCGGACATAACACCGCCAATCGGTCCCTGAATTCCAGGTACGTCCCTTATCCAATCGTAATTGGATTCCTCCAAGGCAGAACGGCTTCTCGATTCGCCAACGGAAACAACCGTTCTCTCACAGAAAGTGTCCAATAAGCGCATCGCGTAATCCAATTGGCAAATCCCATCATGGAAAGCGTATGACGCCTTGTCTTGACCAAAGCGTTTACTTTTACCTCCCGCGAGAACGAGACCTAGGATCTTCCGCTTCACGCGAACTATTCCTACAGGCTAGGAGCAAGACGCAAGCTTCATAAACACTTTCGCAACGACCAATTATATGTCCAGTCGTCTGAGCTCATATCCTACTTGGCTCATAGAGGATTCATCCTAGTCTCTAGCCAATTTCCGTGCGAATCCCGTCAATGTCCTCTAAAGTTCTTCCTGAGCAACCGATACTAAAGGGTTTAGCTCATTGAGTTGTGCGTGCGGCTAACACGAATTCAAATGGCCCGTCGCGCCACGGACGTCACAAACCAACCCAAGGAAGCTCTCACTGCTGACGATACTAAAATGGGGAGCAGGTCAGTAGACATTAATCAAGCTTCTTTGAGTAACGATCTAACATCTATTACTGGCGCTGCAGATTTGGCTACCCTCGCGATCTCCGCTATCAAAGGTGGCATAAAAGCAGTCGCTACCTTGCGAGCTGAAAACGGAGCTCAGTCGAATAGACTGTCATTCGCTTCAGATCTGCTCTAACCAACAATGAGAATCTCGAAGCGGCGAATAGCCGAATCATCGATGTAGATGTAGCCGAAGAATCCACTCAATTGGCTCGCATGAACATTCTGGTTCAAGCCGGCGCGTCAATGCTCGGCCAGGCTAATGCCTCCTCTCACATCGCCCTCCAACTTTTGGGTTAGTTACTACTACGGCATCGGCTCCTCGCTTTCGAGCGGGGGCCTAGCCTTTTCGTAGCTTCGTAGTTCCTAAGTTGCAATTATCAGCTCTTTCGTTGCCCGCGCTGGCCAATCGAAGCGATCGGCTCCTCCCATTCGGTCGATCTTCTGCTCGGCTTTCACCAAGCAAAGCCCACCGCATAGCCGTCTGAACCAGGAGCCGTCAACGCTCATCATAGCCCGAGTATGCGGAAACTACTTACGCCAACTGAGTAATGTAGCTCAAATGGTTAAATGAAACACCTAGCCGCACGATACAAGCGTTACCAATTTAAAGCGTAGTTCGTGTGCAATTATGCACCGAGTTTTTCCCGCATCGAGACCAACCAATCCAACTAACCCAATAAAGCATAAACGATAGAGAAATTCTAAGATAAAAATTTCCGCCTACCGGGGACAACTGACCGGTCTGGCAAAAATTTCTTCCGCCATTGGAAGGAGAGCGCTGTCTGGCGCTAGCAAACAGACACGTCGCGGCACGGATGTCGCAACTTCAATCAAGGATGATATAAAATGTCAGTTACAATAAACACCAACTCCGCGGCTACGATCGCGAAGAACAACCTCAACAGCAGCAACACGCTGCTGCAAAAGAGCCTCAACCGCTTGTCAAGCGGTCTGAAGATCACCTCTCCCGCTGACGACGCAGGGGGACTCGCTGTATCCATGAAACTGGGAGCCGCTATCAAGCGTACTGGTGCGGTAAGCACCAACTTGGCTAATGCGCAGTCCTACCTTCAAACTCAGGACGGTGGTTTCCAAACTGCTGGAAAGATTCTCGAACGTATGTCGGAATTGAAAACACTAGCGGCTGATGTCACCAAAAACTCCACGGACATCGCTAACTACGATACGGAATTCGACGCTCTCAAAGCGCAGCTTATCGCCATCTCTAGCGAAACATTCAACGGAGTTTCTCTCTTCACTTCAGGCGCTTCCGCCACCACGCTCAGCGTTGGAACTACTGAAGATGGAGGAACCACTGTCGACATCAATCAGGCTGCTTTGGGCAACGCCGTTACTGCGGCTACCAGCGCCACCGACCTGGCCGACGTTTCGTTGGCTCAGTTGACGACGGCCATTGAAAACGTGGCTACTCTCCGTGCTGAAAATGGAGCTCAATCGAGCCAGCTTTCTTTCGCATCGGATATGCTCACAATTAACAAGCAAAACCTCGAAGCTGCAAACAGCCGTATCATCGATGTCGACGTTGCCACCGAATCGACTCAGTTGGCCCGTGCCAGCATTCTGGTTCAGGCTGGCTCCGCCATGCTTGGCCAGGCAAACGCTTCCAGCGCCATTGCTCTGCAATTGCTGTCATAATCGAGATTTATTCGATTTCTTCAAGTGGCTCTCCTCTGGGGGAGCCACTTTTTTTGAAACTAACCATGGGACCGGAGTAGATCTTTAGTTCATCGTTCTCCCTACATGACCAACATTCTTTTATTCTCTCCCGGAAGCAAGGTGGCTCTAGCCCGAATAGCCGCTCGATCTGCAAAAAAAACGGGGAGTTGTGCTGCACGCGGTTAACACCCAGCCTAACGTCCCAACCCGTCACGTTGTTGATCGATTTCAGGTCGTGAAGGATAACGACTAAGCGAACGCCTTGATGGAATACTACCTAGCCAATGAGATCGGACTGATCATACCCACTCGACACAGCGATCTCGCTCCTCTCGCCTCATCGCATAGCCAGTTTGAGGAGAACGGCATATTAATTGCCATACCATCAGAAGCGATAATTTCGACCTGTACCAATAAATCAAAGACATACGATTTCCTAGAGAGTCACGATTTTCCCGCTCCATTATCCTTCGCTCTAAATTCCGATTCTACAGATATCTCCGAAGGAAATTTGCCCTTATATTGCCAAACCCATCTGCGGATCGGGGAGTTCTAGAATCCACATCGTGGAGCGCCTAGATCAAATTCCGGCCCTGGCCAACTCTGGCGAATATATGGGCCAGAGAATCGCTGTAGGAGACGAATACACGATCAACTGCTATCTATCGCGGAATGGGACCTGCATCTGCTCGATTCCACACAAGAGGATCGCCGTTCAAAATGGCGAATCCGTACAGGCGACGACCGCTAAGATCCCTGAACTTCTAGATTTATCCAATTCCATCGTCTCGAAGCTTCAGGGTCCAAGTGGGCCTATCAACATTCAGGTTTTCTACCAGCGGGAAACGGGCAAAGTGGCAGTCATTGAAATAAAACCTAGAATCGGCGGCGGCTACCCTCTAGCAGACAAAGCCGGTGGTCACTTCATTGAATGGCTAGCCCAAGAGTACCTGGACGAAAAGGATCTAAAGCCGTTTTCAAATTGGACCGATGGATTGCGAATGATGTGCTATCAAGATGCGTTTTTCGACTTTCCATCTCCAAGGGCGGATTCTCCTTAATTTGCCTCGAGACTAGCCTCTCGTAAAAATATCGCGCATTCCGCTAGTTAGCCTTAACCCCTCCCAGACTAGAGCCGATTCGCTTAGCAGCGCGGTATATACCACCTATAGCCAATGATTAATAGCGCTCAGGATCTGCTGATTGATACACCCGAAGATCTTATACCTCGGAGAGAGGCTCTTCGGTCTTTTTTCGGCCTGCTACCGCTTGAGGAATTCACCCTCGGTTCCTCAAGGGTTGTCAACCTTTGGGGAGCCACCGGTGTTGGTAAAACGACTTTTCTCAATTCACTTCGCGAGTCCGAGTTCATGGCTAGGAAGAAAATCGTTTGGATTACCCCCAAAGCGGATCCCTCAATCGATACACCCCAAGAATTCATTGCCGCTTGCAGCCAAGGAGTGCGTTTCCCCCAGAATCCGGAAATGGAGGAATCTATCTCCGAACGCCTAGATGAAATCCAAAAGGGCAAAGTCGATCCCATACGCTCCGATGACTCTCTCCTAATAACTTGCTCGACGATCGGCGGGAACAAAAAGCCCTATGTCAACGCCGCAGCAGCCGCATCAGTCGGCCGCACTAACTTCATTCGCGAAGACATGGAAGTATCCGTCGGTCTGGGGAACAATCGAGCCGGCAATCAGGCAGAAGCCTTCTTAGATGCCCTGCCCTTGCAGTCCATGGGCGCAGACCTCGTGCTCCTACACCTGGAAAACGAAGATACGCTTTCCGGTCCCGTTCGCGGCTGGTTTCGCGATTATCTCATCCCAGCAGCGACAAAGGGGCCCTACCGCAGAAATCTCGTCGTTGTCGAAGAGACCCGAGAAACCTTTCCTCTTCATCCAACCGAACAAGAGTGGGGAGAATGGGAAACCCTCGTGTCCGACTTCGAACTTAAGCCTGCAGGAATCGAGTCGGTGATTGATTTCGCTAGAAGAAAAGGATGCTCTCAAGAAGAAGCCAAATTCGTATTCGTAAAAGGTTTGGGTTATCCGGAAGAGACTGTAAGGACAGCCGAAGAGCTGACTCAACATGCTGTCAGCCGCCAATCTATAGCCAACGCGAAAGAACGAATCGAGTCTCTTCCCAAAGATGCCCGCGAGAGACTGGCGATTTGCTCTCTCCCCAATTCGATCTTTACCGACGAAATAGATGCCATCCTAGGTCGGGGACGCTCAACCGAAATCCTGCAATGGCTATCAAGTCTTCCCGGCTCTATCGCGCCCGAGCAAACGGGGAATTGTTTTCAGCTAGACGATAGCGTGCGCCTCGCAGCCATTAATTCCATTGAGGAAAGTCCTCGTTTTAGAGAAGCAGAGCAGAGATGGCTTCCCTATGCTCGCCTAGTACGCAATGTTCCTTCACACGCCGACCGCGCCCGCCTCTATCAACTATCGGGGCTCGAATGGATTGATGGCGACAAGCGCGAAACGCTTTTCAAGGAAAAGGCTGAGGATATTTCCAATCTGATAAACGAGAGGGATTGCTACTTCTCCACGAGAAAGCGATTTACACACGTATCTGGAATTCTCATACAAGATTTATACATCACTGCGAAGAATATCGACCATCAAGGAGCGAGAGAAATATATCAAAGGGCAGCCGGATTTTGGGAGACTCGCGAGACCTGCCTCCGAGACAATCTGCAGGATCTCAGCAAATCCCTCATGGCCGTCCAAGAACGCTTCCACGTTATCCAGGCCAGATGTAAGCAGGTATCCGGATTGATAAAACGGTTTCAAAAGAACGGCACCCCCATTCCGAACGAACCGGATCCCGAGCTTGTAGGCGGAAAAAACGGCCTCTATATCTCTTTACTGATGTTCCTTGCAATTGGAGCTACGGCATCTGGACTCTCGCTTGAGATGCCCAATAGCGCATTGGCTTTCGTCGTTAGCGGAGCGGCTTCCATTTTTTTCTTAGCTCTGGTCCCTGGGTGGAAGTTGCAGGCGGCGGCCAAACGCTCACACAAGCGAGCCCAAATCAAGAATTCGCCGGAGTACTTGAAGCGGGAAAATAATGAGCTCATTCTTAGAATGCAGAAAAATCAAACGGCTTACGACCATCTTCAACGCGAAATTTCGATGGCAAAGGAAGAGCTGGAGTATAACTACGTCTGATATCATCTTCAGAAAAGATCCTCACGACGAAAGCAAGCTGCAGCGTAATCTTGAAGGTTGGGAGGATCGGCTCGATCCTCCAATTCTTTCAAACTAGGTACCGAACCGGTCCTCCCTACCAAAAGCCGAAGCAAGCTTCGGAGCATTGGAGTCAATGGGGAAGGAGAACGCGCAAAATGGCTCTGTCTAAAATCCAAGCTCTTGGGTGATTGACGGGGGTTGCTTTTTATCTAACAGTGCCAGCCTTTTTTAAAAAATGGCCTCAAATAGCCCAGATTATCGCTTCTCGGAAATCGAACCCGCTTGGCAAAAGCGTTGGGAAGACGAAAAGGCATTCGCCCCCCTCAAAGACAGCTCCAGCGACAAGTACTATGTCCTGGATATGTTTCCCTACCCTTCTGGAACTGGGCTCCACATTGGGCACCCACTGGGATACACAGGGTCTGACATAGTTGCTCGCTACCAGAGGGCCAAAGGGAAAAACGTTCTACACCCAATTGGATGGGACGCCTTCGGACTGCCGACTGAGCAGTACGCCATCAAGACCGGCGCCCATCCACGCAAGACTTCCATCGAAAGAATCAACCACTTTCGCAATCAATTGAAGTCTCTTGGCTTCTCTTTCGATTACGATCGGGAAGTCGATACCACAGATCCTGACTACTACCGCTGGACGCAATGGATCTTCTTGCTTCTTTTCAAGCGGGGTCTGGCCTACGTAGATAAACGCCCGGTTTGGTGGTGCGAAGAACTGGCAACCGTTCTCGCCAACGAGGAAGTGATCGATGGGCGCTCGGAACGGGGCAACCATCCAGTTGTGCGACGCAGCTTACGCCAATGGGTACTTAAGATAACCGCCTACGCAGATCGTCTTCTGGATGATCTCGAAGGCGTCGATTGGCCAGCATCAACCAAAAAGATGCAACAAGAGTGGATCGGAAAGTCTAAAGGAGCCACAGCCCGTTTCGCGGTCGAAGGCATAGACAAGGCTTTGGAAATTTACACCACGCGCCCAGACACCCTCATGGGAGCCACCTATATGGTCGTAGCTCCTGAACACCCGCTGGTGAAAAAGATTACCAGTGAAGGGCAACAAAAAGAAGTCGCTAGCTACGTCGAATCTGCAGCGGCTAAAAGCGATCTCGAGCGAACCGATTTGGCTAAGGAAAAGACAGGGGTGTTTACAGGCACCTACGCTATCCATCCGCTGACCGGAAACCGGGTTCCCATATGGGTCGCTGACTACGTGCTGATTAGTTACGGGACCGGAGCTATAATGGCAGTCCCTGCCCATGACGATCGCGACTTTGAATTCGCTCAACAGTTCGATCTTCCAATCGTGCAAGTCATCAAAGGGCCTGGAGGGGAATCGCTCCCCTATACGGGGGATGGCAAACTAATGAACTCCGGCGAGTTTGACGGTCTTTCTTCGAGAGACGGCATCGCTCGTATCACTCAGAAGCTAGGCCAGTCAGACTTGGGCGAGGAAAGCGTTCAATACAAACTCCGCGATTGGCTATTCTCGCGACAGAGGTATTGGGGAGAACCCTTCCCCATCGCCTGGGTGACACAAGAGGACTACCAACAAGCCGCAGACAGTGGAACTTTGAGAGAATGGATTCCGGATAATCCCGTATGCTACACCGATGAGAACGGCGAGCGCTACGCTTTGCCCGTACCCCCATCATCGCTTCCCCTCCGATTGCCGGAAGTCGAATCCTACAAACCGGCAGGCACGGGTGAAAGCCCGCTCAAAAACGTCACCGACTGGCTAGAGATCTGGTACAATTTCGAAACCGGCGAGTTCGTGCCAGCTTCATCCGAAAAGCCGAGCGGGGATAATTGGATACGGGCAACAAGAGAGACCAATACTATGCCACAATGGGCAGGCTCCTGCTGGTACTACTTGCGGTATCTCGATCCCGACAATGCCGAGGAATTCGCCTCTCAGGAATCGCTCTCCTACTGGAAGGCTCCCGACCTCTACATCGGCGGACAGGAGCATGCGGTACTTCATTTGTTGTATTCGAGATTTTGGCACAAAGTTCTCTATGATGAAAGTCTTGTCCCAACCAAAGAGCCTTTCACTAAACTTTTTCACCAAGGCATGCTCCTCGGGGAAGATGGAAAGAAAATCTCCAAGAGCGCTGGAAATGGGGTCGATCCGGTAGAGGTTGTCAACGAATACGGCGTAGACACTCTTCGCTTGCATCTTATGTTTCTCGGGCCTCTCGAAGCTCGCAAGCCCTGGAACTCCAAAGGAATTGGTGGAATCAACCGTTTTCTCGGGAAAGTCTGGCGAGAAATTGTTGGCAAAGATGGAAACCTGAATCCAAAAATCTGCGATGAGGCAAATGAGAGTGAAGAGACTCTGTCGCTGCTGAATCAGTCTATCCAGAAAGTCACTCAAGATCTAGACCGGCTCAACTTCAACACAGCGATTTCCCAGCTGATGATACTAGTGAACCATCTGCAGACCTGCGAAACGGTTAGCCAATCTACTGCCAAGTGCTTCGTCAAATTGCTGGCTCCCCTGGCACCGCACATTTGCGAGGAGCTCTGGGAGCGATTGGGCGAAAGCCCTTCCGTTTGCTATGCTCCATGGCCCGAGGTGGATGCGTCAAAGCTGGAAAGATCCGACGTGAAGATCGTGTTCCAAGTGAACGGGAAATTCCGTGGACAAGCGTCGGTCTCTAAAACCGCCACAGAAGAGGAAGTTCTGGCTTTGGCGAAGGAAGAGCCGCGCGTCGTAGCCCAAATAGAAGGAAAGACGATTAGGAAGGTGATTTTCGTTCCCGGAAAAATCATTAATCTCGTCGCCAACTGATCGACCAGGGCTTCCGCCTCGCAAGGATATGTCCCCTCCGTCCGCAATCGACTTTGTATACTGACCATGGAATACCTATCCCGCTACCTGCCTCCGGATTTCGACCAGTCCCAGACAGTAGGATTGATAGCCGGACGGGGCATCTACCCCAAACTGATAGCAGACCGTGCCCGAGCGAAAGGTATCCGCATACGACTGATCGCATTCGAAGAAGAAGCAACGGACGAGCTTTACGAATCTTTCCCAGAAGACGAGCGCGCCCGCATCAACGTAGGGCAGGTAGGCAAATGGCTCCGAGCTCTGAGGAAGTTCGATTGTCGCTACACGATCGCAGCCGGCCAAGTAAAGCCGGGCAAACTGTTCCGCGGGTTGAAACCAGATCTTAAGGCAGCCGGTCTTCTCGTTAAACTGAAGCGGAAAAACGCAGGGACGGTTTTCGGAGCCGTAGCCGATGAACTCTCGAAAAACGGTCAACTAGCGATCGATGCCCGCGCGTTTCTTGACGATGAGCTAGCGAGGACGGGGCCCATCACGAGGCAATTCGAAAAAATCGAAAGCACGTACTTGGAGCACGGCGTCCACATTGCCCAAGAAATCGCCCGATTGGATATTGGACAAGGCGTCGTCGTTCGCAAAGGGACCGTAATTGCCGTCGAAGCTTTCGAGGGGACCGACCCCATGCTCAGGCGGGCAGGCGAGTTTAAAACCGATCAACTGGTATTTGTCAAAACCGTAAAGAACGAGCAGGATTTTCGGTTTGATGTGCCCGTTTTCGGTCTTCGCACCCTGGAAACCATGAAAGAGGCGGGCATAACCACCGCTCTCCTAAAAGCCGACAGCGTGATCATACTCGAGAAAGCGAGAATCATTGCTGAAGCAGAAGCCTCGAAGATCCAGTTGATGGGATTCTGAGTCCGGCGAAAGTATTTTCGATTAATGCATTAATGTAATCGGAACCGGGGACGATTCCTCAATTGGTTTGCCCTAGGGCATCTCATCCGCCATATTCCCAAAAAGAAATTATCCATGAATTCTCGCATCATCCCAGTTTCCGTAAAAGGGGTCATGCCCACTGTAAATGGGTGCGCTGTTTTCCTCGGAAACGAAGACAAAGCATACGTAATCTACGTGGACCACAGCGTGGGAAACGCTATTTCGATGGCCTTGAACGGGGTGAGGAAGGAACGGCCCCTGACCCACGACCTGATGAGTAGCATGCTCAAAGGTCTCGATGCTAAAATCACCCGAATTCTCATTAACGACGTGCAGGAAAGCACGTTTTTCGCCCGCATCTTCGTGGAAATGGAAAATGAGGTCGCGAAAAAGATCTTGGAACTGGATGCCCGGCCCAGCGACTCGATCGTCCTCTCGCTTCAAAACGAAGTCCCCATTTTCACCACCGAGGAGGTTTTCAATTCCGTCGACGACATGAGCCCAATACTCGAGCGAGTATTGAAGGAGCAAAACGAAGGAAATAAGGAGGCCTGAAGCTCTCGCCCAGACCTCAAGAAAGCTTGAACAGCGACGCAGGCCTGCTTTTCTCGCAGGCCAGTATGCGAACGGAATCGGCAAGGGCCCTACCTCCAACCATCGCCATTGATCAGCCGATCACTGCGTTGGCCCCCATGCAGGACGTAACCAACCTGCCGTTCATGTCCGTGATTTCCCAGTTCGGAAGCCCCGATTACTTCTTCACTGAATATTTTCGAGTGCACGTTCAGTCCCGCCTGGAAAAGCCAATCCTCGAATCAATCACTGAGAACAAAACGGGTCGTCCTGTTTTCGCTCAGATGATCGGAGAAGACATCCATCATCTCAAACGGACGACCCTCGAGCTGCTGGAATATCCAGTCGCTGGAATCGACCTGAACATGGGCTGCCCCGCACCCACCGTATACAAAAAGCGATGTGGCGGAGGCCTGCTGCGCGAACCCGAAAAGGTCGACCGCATCCTCGGCGAACTTAGAAACATTATTCCCGAAATTTTCTCGGTAAAGATGCGCATTGGTTTCGAAGATCAGGAAAACTTCGAGACGATCCTCCAACTGACGAATAAGTGGGAAATCGATCTTCTCAGTGTCCACGGTCGAACCGTCAAGGAGATGTACAGAAGCGCCGTACATTACGATGCCATTAGGCTCGCTGTGGAAACGGTGAACTGCCCAGTGCTGGCTAACGGAGATGTGACCTCCGCTAGAAGGGCCCGCGAAATACTGAATTTTACGGGAGCCGCAGGAGTGATGATCGGGAGGCACGCGATTCGGAACCCATGGATTTTCCAGCAAATTAGAGATTACGAATCCAAGGGATCTAGCGAGCCCGTTCCTCTGTATCGTGTTTATGACTACATCAGAGCCTTATTCGACCACCTAAAAAAGCCTTGGATACAAGAAAGGGCGCAGGTGAATAAAATGAAGAAGTTTCTCAATTTCATCGGCCAAGGCGTCGATCCGGAAGGGCGATTCATATACCATGCGCGAAGGGCTCAATCAGAAGACGAGCTTTTTAGTATTTGCCGACGATTTATGCTCGAGCAAGAAAACGGCTATTTTGCCGACGAACCTTATAGTGGAGTCGTAGCAAGGCCGAATTGCGAATGAGCGCCGGGATTCGAATATACGACGCCTATTCCAATCCCAGCACTTGTCGGCCCGCTGCGGATATCATCTGCGGATTCCAAACTGGATCCCACACGATCTCTACGTCCGCGCTCTCGATTTCCTCAATTTGCTCTACCCGGCTCTTCGCGTCCTGGGCAATCACCGGACCCATGCCGCAGCCTTGAGCCGTTAGCGTCATCTTGATCGAAACATCCTTATTCCCGTTATCCAGATCATCAACACGCAGATCGTATATGAGACCGAGATCGACAATATTAACAGGTATTTCCGGATCGAAACATTGTTTCAAAGCATCCCAAACCGATTCTTCTGAAAACGGCGCCCCATTGCCACCATCGCTGGGAGCCGCTACCTGATCCAATTCAAGGCCTTCGACAGCATCGTTATCTACATTCGAGATTCGGTAGAGTTTCTGCCCCACTTTCACTGTCACACTGCCTCCAAGTGTCTGCGTAACAAACACAGGAGTGTTTTCCTCCAAAGTGATTGCCGTTCCCTCGGGGATAATTGTCGCGCTGCAGTCCCTCAAAAGTTTCGTTTCCATCGATCAATAAACAAGTTAGTCGGCGTAAATTCTGTAGGGAAGTACCGCATACACTCCCTTGGGGTCATTCCATTGGGAAATCCCTTTGATTTCTTCAAGGGCTTCATCGAATTTTCGTAGAGGGGCGCTAGTCGTCCCAAGAGAAGCGGTCGTCGTCAAATTCTCCATAAGCTCTTGTATGAAATCAGTAGGCTCTGGATAGTCGCGAACGGACGCTCCTTCTCCCAAATCCGCTTCCATGGCGGCATAGGCGATCGCCTTTCTCAATCCACCAAGCTCGTCGACCAATCCGATCTCAAGCGCATCCTCTCCCGACCAGACCCTGCCCTCGGCGATTCCCTTGATCTTGGCGATCGGCTGTTCACGGCCTTCCGACACTTTGCGAAGAAAATCGGCATACACATCATCCACTTCCCGCTGCACTATCGCCATTTCCTCAGGAGTCTTCGGGCGAGCTATTGAGAGAGCATCCGCGAACTTGCCAGTTTTCACTACGTCGAACGAAAAGCCATGCCGATTGGCGATTTCCTTCACATTCATGAACATTCCGATCACCCCAATAGAACCCGTAATGGTGTTGGGCTCGGCAAATATCCGATCGGCGTATGCGGAGATCCAATAGCCTCCTGAAGCAGCGACAGTCCCCATGGAAACTACAACGGGCATTTTCTCTTTGGCCAACCTGATCTCATGCTGTATCACCTCGCTCGCCAAGGCCGAACCGCCTGGACTATTTACTCGCAACACAATGGCCTTTACATCCTCGTTTTCCCGCAAGGAGCGAATCTCGCGAGCCAGTCCAGAGCCACCTACTTGCCCCTGACCCCCTTCCCCAACGACAATAGAGCCCTCCGCATAGACAACAGCGACGTGCTCGCCTTTCACCAGTTCCGACTTTACTCGCATGTAGTCTGCCAGGGAAGTAGAATTGTATTCAAGTTTATTATACTCTTCACCCGTCGCATCCTTCAGAGCCCTGATTACCGTATCGGCGAATCCTAATTCATCAACAAGCCCTGCATCCAATGCATCCCGGCCATTTAACAAACCTTTGCTGTCCACCAAGGCTTGAAATTCAACTGGACTCATATCCGCTCTGCTCGACAAGGCGTCCACATACTCGTCCCACATGTCTCCCAATAGGGCCTTCGTCTGTTCGCGAGCGGGGGCGCTCATCTTTTTCAACACGAAACTTTCGGCAGCCGATTTGAACTCGCCCGCTTTCGTCACTTGCACACCGATTCCGTATTTCTCGAAAAATCCCGCAAAGAAAATCGGTTCAGACGCCATCCCGGCATTCATTATCAGTCCTTCCGGATTCATAATGATCTTATCCGCAGCAGAGACTAGGTATAGGTCCTTATCGGTTGGATACACTACATGGGCTATCACCGGCTTTCCCGAAATCTCCTTGAACGATTCGATGGCCTCCCTCACCTCCTTGATCGCCGCGAATCCGGATCCGTAGTTGCGCGGCTGCAAAGACCCCTTCAGATAGAGCCCTGAAATGCGCATGTCGTCCGCAGCTTCATCCAGCGCATGAAGCACTTGCCTCAACGAATAGGTTTGCGGACCGCCTCGGCCGAATGCCTCGTTGATCAGCTGCTCTTGCGTAAGCGAGACCGGGGAGTCTTGAATATTGGCGTTCATGTCGAACTCCAACATGCTTGACTTCTTGACCACCGGCTCGGGAGCGCTAAGCGAAGAGAAGGCTCCAGCAAAGACGATGAGAGCAATAAATCCCCCGAAACCTACACAAACGATCGCCAGCATCGAGGCGAAGAACATCTTCAGAAACTCTTTCATAACCTGAAAAAAGCGTCCGCAAGCAAACTCGATTCGAAAGCGAGGTCGAAACGCAAATCCTCAGGTGTTTGTTATAGACCGAATTTTTACGAATTTCCGGTCGAAAGATTCCCGGCTTCGCGATTGTTTAACAAGATCTTCCGCCTTCGGTTTGCGTCTCAGCTTGAACCTGGCCTACAAGCGGCGGTAACGGAGCTTCGAGAATGCCTTTCGCCTTCGGCCAAGCCATCAAAGCTTCGATTATCATCCAAATCTGGAGCGCCAAGGTTGCGCAGCCAATCGCCACAAGCAGCCAATTTCCTGTTTTCAAAAAGGAGTTCTCACCCACGAAAACGTTTAAGGACATGGCTATACCCGGAAGGATCAGCATAAAAACCATCGGGATGGCAATGAACCACACAGGCAGATTTCGACGCCATAACCAAAATGTAATGACGAGAAAAGCGAGGCCTGCTAAAAGTTGATTAGTCGCCCCGAACAGCGGCCACAATATAAGCCCTCCCGTTCCTGCGGCCATACCGCTTCCGCCGGGCATCGATGCGATGCCGGTCGCTAAAGCTACTGCTAAGATCGAGGCGCCATGCTTGTTAGTCAACCAGGTAAACGGGTTTAGGGCATGAGGCTTCATATCAGCAGAAGCCCCTGTGCTCCTGTCAGCCTCCCGTCGGCTGTCATCAAAATCATATGCTTCCGACGCCAAAGCTGAAGGCGAAATCTTCGGGGCGAAGGTCGAGGCCAGTTCTTGGATGACATAGCGCTGCAACCGGCAGGCCGTGTCCAGCGTGGTTGCCGCGAAGCTAGCGACAAAAACTCCCATCAAAGCCACCGCGAATCCCGCGTTCAAACCAAGCGCCCTGAGGAAGTTCGCGGATCCCTCGACGAATGCGCCGACCTTAGCCGCCAGGCTGTTAGCTCCACCCCAGGTCTCGTATCGAGCTTCGTACGCCAAAGTTCCAAGCGCGAGGCTTCCATCCGATCCAGCAATGCCTAATCCTAGGCCCGCGACGCAGGCCAGTATAACCAGCACCGCAAGGAACCCTTCCGTAAGCATGGATCCGTATCCAACCAATTGGGCATCCGTTTCGCATTTGATCTGCTTGGAGGATGTTCCGCTGGATACCAAACAGTGAAATCCCGATATGGCTCCACAAGCGATTGTAATAAAGAGGAACGGGAATATGAGCGGAGCCCCCTCGGGAGCCATTCTGAACGCTGGGGCAACGATCTCTAGCGGCGTTCGGTCTCCACCACTAGCGATTGGAGCGCCTCCTATTAGGCCCGCTATTACCAGACCAGCGACTACGAGAGCTAGGGCGCTGAGGAGTTGAAGACTGTTGATATAATCTCTCGGTTGCAAAAGAACCCAAACTGGGAGCACGGAAGCGATATAGCTATAAACGAGCAACACGCCGACCCAGATCATGATCGGCCAACCAGCAAGGGTGTTATTGAAAGCGCCAAGAATCCCGACATTTCCGTAATAGACTGACAAATACATCAAAGCCAAGGAAACCAAAGACGGGACCAGTATGTTTATGCCTCGCCGATGTAAGTAAACGCCGATCAGAATCGCCAAGGGAATCTGGACAAGACAGGGGAAGATCGACGCTGGATATTGCTTGAATACTGATGCAATCACGAGCCCGAATATGGCCAGCACGATCGTAAGAGCCATGAAAAGGATAAAGAGGAAAAGCAATCGAGTTCTCTTAGTGAGTACCCGTCCCGCTATGTCGCCTACGGTCTGGCCACGGTTTCTCATGGAGACGACCAGCGATCCAAAGTCATGTACAGCTCCGATCAGTATCGACCCGAATAGCACCCAAAGCAAGGCCGGGACCCATCCCCAAATCACCGCTACCGCTGGCCCCACTATCGGTCCAGTTCCGGCAATAGACGTGAAGTGATGCCCAAATATAATTCCCTTGTCCGTGGGAACATAGTCCTTGTCGTCGTTCAAAGCGACGCTGGGGACGGCCGCTTCGGGATCGAGCTTGAAGAGCTTGGAAGCAAGCCACTTCCCGTAGGTGTTGTAAGCGACGAGATAAAGAACGCCTGCGCCGATCGCGATAAGTAGAGTTTCCATGGGGTTGTACCGTTGTCTAAACGAGAAAAGAAAAGCCCTCTATCGAAGCTGGGCCCAGATTAAGATCAACATTTTTGTAAAAGTATATCAACCCAATTGGCTGACCCCAATAATATCTACCTGACGCGTTGCCAGATCGGCTATTCCCCTCCAATACTCGGGTCGCAAAAGCAATATGTCGGAAGCCACCCAAAACAATCTCCTCACAACCAATCGCAAAGCGCTAACCGTCAACCCGGATCCCCTAGTTTACGGGACCTTCGCCGAGATTGGGGCAGGCCAGGAAACCGCCCGCAATTTCTTCCAGGCTGGTGGAGCCGCGGGCACCATCGCAAAAACGATATCGGCCTACGATATGACGTTCAGCGATCAGATTTACGGCAAATCCAAGCGATACGTCTCTCGGGAAAGGCTGCTCACCATGCTCGAGACCGAATACCAGCTGCTCTTACAGAGACTTGGGGAATCGGAGAAGGAGCGACAGTTTTTCACCTTCGGCAATACCGTCAAGACGAAACCCTACCGCGGACCTAATGACGCCCACGGTTGGCTGGGTATCCGATTCCAGCCAAAGCCGAACGACGAGCCTAGTTCAATCGTACTGCATACTCGCATGTGGGATGACGACAGCCTCGACCAGCAACATGCTATTGGAATCCTTGGAACCAATCTGATCTACGGAGCCTTCTATTTTCGCAAAACCCGGAAGGCTTCATAGAATCTCTCGTGGACAACCTCGGACCCAATCGTATCGAGGTCGACCTAATCCGTTTCGACGGCCCCGATTTCGAATCTATCGATAATCGGATAATGAATTTGCACCTGGTACGTAAAGGTCTCACCCAAGCGGTTATTTTCTCGCCTGAAGGCAAAGTCGAGCTTGCCGCCAACGCCTTGTACAAAAAGGCGGTATTGGTCGAGCGAGGGAGCTTTCGTCCGGTAACCAAAGTCAATGTCAACATGCTGAAATGCGCTGGCGCCCAATTCATCCAAGAGCCTTCGGTTAGCGACAAAACGGCTGCCTTTATTAAGGAAAACGAGCTGTTCGGATACGAAGCTTCTTGAAGGGCGGAAATGTAAAGACGTCGCGAATCCCGGAAGAGGCGGGCAACGAGCGCTTGCCGGATAGCGATAATCACTCAAGCTAAAATCAGCTGACCATGAGTGAATTGCCAGAAAGCAAATCAAGCCAGAAGAGCCTTCTCAAAGAGCTGGCTACCCAGCTCGGCGTCACCCAACGAAAAGCCAAAGAGCACGGCGTTCCTTCACTCATAATCATCGAGGGACTCGATGCTTCGGCCAAAGGCAGCCTCTTGAATCAAGTGCTGCTAGAAATCGATTCCCGCTCCTACGACGTGTATTCCACCCATGCTAGCCATCAGGAGCCCCGCAATTTTCCGCTATTGTGGAGATTCTGGAACCACACTCCATCTAAAGGACGGATGCAGTTCTACGACAGAGGCCCCTACTATCTCGTTCTAGATGGATGGGCGGAAGGAGAAATAGAAGACGATGAAATCGACAGCTATTGGGAGCACATTCGAAATTTTGAGCGCCAACTCGATGACTCAGGCGTCGCTATCGTGAAGATATTCCTCACTGTGCCCAAAAAAACCCAGGCTAAGCGATTCGAAAAGCTGGAATCGAATCCTAAAACCGCTTGGCGCGTAAGGCCAAAAGACTGGAAGCGCCACCGCCAATACAATCCCTATCTCGATAAAATCCATCAAATGGTCGAGAAAACGAATGCTCCTTATGCTAGATGGGAAATCGTGGATACAGAAAATATCAGAAGAGCCGCTATCAAGGTTTACCATACCATTATCGAAAAGCTAGAGGCCGCAATTCTCGAAAAGGAAAGGTCCAAAGCCTCGGATCCATCAAAAGATGAATGGATTCCCTACCGTGGGAAAAATTTTCTGGCCAAAGTCAAAGCCTCATCCCCCATGGACAGGACGGAATACAAAACCGAGCTCAGAAAGCGCCAGGAAGCGATCCATGAGATCGTACACGAGATCTACACTGCCAAGATTCCCGTTATACTTGTCTACTGTGGATGGGATGCGGCAGGCAAAGGCGGATGCATCAAGCGGCTGGTACAAGGGATCGATCCACGGTCCTATCACGTGACACCCGTTGGGGCTCCCACCAAAAACGAACTACACCATCATTATCTTTGGCGGTTTTGGAAGCGCATACCAAGACGCGGAAGCATAGAAATATTTGATCGCTCTTGGTACGGACGCGTTCTCGTTGAACGAGTGGAACACCTCTGTGCAAACCGTGAATGGAGACGAGCCTACCAGGAAATCAACGAGATGGAAGCCCACTTGACGGAATTCGGGACGGTGATCCTGAAATACTGGCTCCATATCGACAAAGAAACGCAATTCGAGCGATTTCAGGCGCGCCAAGCCAATCCCCTAAAGCAATGGAAGATCACCGATGATGACTGGCGCAACCGAGAGAAGTGGGACCTTTATGAAGAGGCCGTCAACGAGATGGTCAGAGAGACCAACCAGCCCCACGCCCCATGGAAGATCGTTTCTTCAGTTTGCAAAATGTCAGCTCGTATAGAAACAATCGATCTCCTGATAGAGCAGTTGAGCCAAGCTTTGAAAAATAATACCAAGCCGGCGCTCTAAGCCCCTTGATTTCTAGGACTTGAAGCGGGAGTGAACTTCGTAGTGCGGTTCCATCGATTTTGAGAGACTAGCGTGGAAAGCTTGTAGCTCCTGATAAAACTCGACGGCTGAAGGCTCTGGCTCAACTCTGGAAGATTCGTCCAACTCTACGGCCCCTTCCACAATTGAAGAGATGGATACCTGAGGATCCGACTGCCTGCTCACGCACCAAGCGGCTTGCAACGCTGCCCCAAGCGCCGCTCCTTCATCCTCTCGCATACAAACGGCTGGAGTTCCAAACACGTCCGCGATTATCTGACGCCAAGCCTCGTTTCTCGAACCGCCTCCAGTTAAACGAACTTCGTCGGCGGTAACGCCGAGTTCGCGCAAGCGATTCAAACCGAAGTTCATACCCATCGTCACTCCTTCAACGGCAGCGCGAATCATATAGTCCGATTGCAAGGTTTTTCCGTTCAAGCCAATCATGAGACCCGAGCCCGAAGGGATCGAGGGGGTCCTCTCCCCTTCCAGATAAGGCAGCATCACCAAACCATCCGCTCCGATCGGGGCCCGTTCAATAGCGGAAGCTAACTCGTGATGGTCCTTTTCGAAGAGCTTTCGAAAGCCTTCGGAAACCGTAGTCACATTCATCGTACACATCAGGGGCAAAAAGCCGCCGGTCGAATCGCAAAACGCCGCGATTTCTCCCCTGGGATCAATGACGGGCTCGTCGTTGAACGCATAAATAGTGCCGCTGGTACCGAAACTAGCCGTGGCAATCCCCTGGCTAACATTTCCCGTTCCAATCGCCCCCATCATGTTGTCTCCCCCGCCTGCGCTAACGACAACGGAAACGGGAATCCCATACTTCTCCGATATCTCCTTTCTCACTTGGCCACAAGCCTCACTGCTCGACGAAAGCCCAGGCAGACAATCCCGTATCCTATCATCTATGGCGCCAATAACTTCGTCGCTCCAGACCCGCATTCGCACATCCATCAAAGCCGTCCCTGAAGCATCTCCGAACTCCATGAACCATTCGCCCGTCAGGTAGAAATTCAAATAGTCGTGGGGCAGCATGACCTTGCTGAGCCTATCGAAATTCTCGGGTTCATGCCTCTTCAACCAGAGAATCTTCGGAGCCGTAAAACCAGGAAGCATGCGATTTCCCACCATGGAAATCAGGGAATCCTCGCCTCCTATGTTGTCCGTAATTATCTCGCATTCTTCGACGGTACTCGTGTCGCACCAAAGCTTAGCCGGCCGAATTATCTGATCAGATTTATCCAACGGCACAAAGCCATGCTGTTGCCCGCTAACCCCTATTCCTCTGATCGCTGACCTATCTACGCCGGCAAGGGCTTCATGAATTGCCTGATCCATTGCGTCCACCCATTGTTGTGGGTCCTGTTCCATGTGACCCGAGGGCAACCCGCTGATGAGATGGTGAGGCGATCTTCCGTCCGCGATCACTCGTTTGGTTTCCGCGTCGTATACGACTGCTTTCACGCTCTGCGTACCGCTATCTATTCCAATAAAAAGAGACATGGCTTACTGCTAAATTTCGTCTTTAAAAAGTATACCTAAATTACTCATAACAGGAACAGATCCCAGAGTCTGTTACCATTCGCTCCCGAAGATGGATAATCAACCCTTATCGCCGTACGGAAGCTAACCGCCCGCGATCATTGCCCTTCCAATATAAAAAAAGAGCCGAGGCAAATCGCCTCGGCTCTTGAAATGCTTTGTAACCGAATATCCAGGTTACTTCTTCTTACGCTTAGCAGCAGCTTTCTTTTTCGCAGCCTTCTTAGCTACCTTTTTCTTTGGAGCTGCTTTCTTAGCAGCCTTTTTCTTTGGAGCCGCCTTCTTTACCGCTTTCTTCTTAGGCGCGGCCTTCTTCTTAGGGGCTGCCTTTTTAGCTACTTTCTTAGCTGCCTTCTTCTTGGGGGCCGCCTTCTTCTTAGGAGCTGCCTTCTTCTTGGGGGCTGCCTTCTTCTTAGGAGCTGCCTTCTTCTTAGGGGCTGCCTTCTTCTTAGGAGCTGCCTTCTTCTTGGGGGCTGCCTTCTTTACCGCTTTCTTCTTAGGCGCGGCCTTCTTCTTGGGGGCTGCCTTCTTTACCGCTTTCTTCTTAGGCGCGGCCTTCTTCTTGGGGGCTGCCTTCTTCTTAGGGGCCGCTTTTTCTATTCCAGAGCTCGCCGGATTTGCGGGAAGCGATTCAAGAGCCGCGCGAAGCAATTCGCCAATGCTGACTTTCTTGCTCTTCGCTAGCCTTACCAGAGCGTTCTTTTGCTTTAGTGGCAAGCGCACCGAAATTTGGCGATGCGATTCGACCACCGGTTGAAAGGTTTTGTAATCGAATCCTGAGATCGCGTGACGAATGATTTCGCTCTTCGATACACCACCTAGTCTGGATTGATACTTGTCCAGAACTGCGATGAGATCTGCTTTCAGATCGAATGTGAGAGGTGAACTCTCGGCGCTTTTCTTTACGGCCATTATTATAATGTGGTTGTGTGGTTATGTGAGTATTGTTAAACGGGAGAATTTTCACGCCCTACTTTACACTCAGTATCGCTACTTCGCATTTTTCAATAAAATTCGTGTTATTGTATTTTGGTTACATACAAAAACCTCAATTTATCCCGCAAAAACAACACGCATTCAAAATAAATGTCAAAACCGGAGCTAAATCATGGTTTTGAGTATTCAACTACAGTCAAAACGGCCAAAAAAACTCGGTACCCAATTCAAAATTACGCGT
>Ga0066378_10000067_pt1 | contig 41192 bp, 19 predicted proteins | sample Knorr_S23_td_DCM_FD_70947 | JGI IMG/M metagenome (GOLD analysis project Ga0066378, IMG submission 70947) | Marine microbial communities from Southern Atlantic Ocean transect - Knorr_S23_td_DCM_ad_71m_LV_A | ecosystem: Environmental > Aquatic > Marine > Oceanic | place: Southern Atlantic ocean...
GGTATGCCGTTTGATGAGGAGCGTGGGTATGGATGGAAACGTGATCTAAGGAAGAATGTTCGTTACCGAGAAGCGTCTGGGGCATCAATCAAGTGTGGCTTTGTCTTCACGCGAGAAGAGGATGTTTGGGAGTGTAAGGTTGAAAATGGGCGTTATAAGATTCAAGTATGCATGGGAGATATGCAATTTCCCCAGCCAAAACAGAATCTATCGATTGAAGGTGTCGTTGTGGCAAAAGAGGTGGACACAAATCCGGGTTATTTCAAGGAATGCGCCACTACCATTACGGTGACTGATGGCCGACTGACATTGACGTTAGGTACGCCGCAAGGTGGAAGCAATACCGTGATTAATTGGCTGATTCTCGAACCAATCGAAACGAATTGAATCAAGGTCGTACGTAGACACAATTAATTTTAGCTGGCCTACAGGTTTTCCTCATTTACCACTTCCCCTCGCACCGATGTGTAGTGTATACTACACGCAACACGAATGGCGGCGGGGAAGGTTCTTCATGGCGACTCAATTCGGACAGTTTTTGAGACAACGACGAGAAGAGCTTAAGGAAACGGATTCCTCCTATTCCTTAAGAAGAGTTGCCGAAAAGATCGGTATTGAACCGTCGTATTTGAGCAAGATTGAACGCGGGATTGAAAAGTCGCCTTCCGAGCATGTTGTGAACCAACTTGCAGCCATTCTGGGGGAGGACCCAGACGTGTTGTTGGCAATGGCGGGGAAAATTTCGACGGACCTTGCTGAGATTATCCAAAAGAGGCCACAAGTCTTTGCCGAGCTCATTCGAGCTGCCAAAAACCTGCCAGATCAGTCAGTCCTAAGAGTCGTGAGGGAAGTCCGGGACGGAGACTGGTAAGACTAGTTTGAAACGTAGTATAAGGAGAGTGATTCAATGATCACATTAGAAGATAAGAAATTGACTTTCCGTTTTCCCGATGTTCATCCAAAAGCGTGTTTGGATATTTCTTTTCTGCGGACGCTTAGGATCCCGGACGATGGAGAAACCTATCCCCTGCCCCCGGGATTAGACACGTTTCCGTTAGAACATGTGGATGATCATATGAGTAAAGTGCCCGGAAGTTGGCTTAAGCATGGTGGGGTCATGTTACCGATGCATCAGTCGGAAGCGATGTGGATTAAGTTCTCGTCGCATCAAATCACTGAAAGAAGGCAAGCATATCCATTTGCCATCAAGATTGCAGCTGGGAAAATCGATGCCGTTTCGGGAAAGCCATGGACGTCCACTCTCAATTTTGATCATCAAAATTACGTGGTTTCACCAAGACAGCCTTGGCTCGACGGCTTTTGTGTCGAAGAGGGAACGATTCGGCAGTTTGTTGCGATGCCATTAGGGGAAGGATATACCGTGGAAGAGCAACTCGTGGATGGGGCATACACAGGTGGCTTGCAGATTCAAGTGTATCCGATGAAACGAGAGGCTTTTGAAGAGCGGTATCCCGAAAAGCAAGACCCATTCCTAGAGCAGCCGTATGTGTTTTATTCGATAGTCGATACCCCAAAGCTCTCGATGGGATTGGGAGCCGGAGGGAAAATGAAGCAGGAAATAAAGGCAGATCCTTACGAGCCTGAAGAGTGGGCCCTAGAAACCAGTAGTCGTTGTTTTGTGCACCTCGCCAACTCTCAGGCATGGCAGGCTATCACAGGCTCGAAGCCACCGACGAAGCCTCTGAGTGCCGCTCAGTATTCAGACCACAAGCTACCATGGTTTGATCACTACAGTGAAGGTCCGAATGTGACTTGTATGGATATCCTATCTGGCGTGAAAAGCGTCAATGAGATTGCTGAGACCAAAGGTCTCACGCTGTTGGAGAACGACTCGGTCGACGTGGATAGAGTCATCAAGTTGCGGTCAAAATATGACACCGACCAGGTTCGGGAGGGTGAGTTCTAAATCGATTTGCCTAGCCGTGCTGAGCGGCTGGGAATCCCATATTGGAGTCAGTTTTCATACTTCAGCATTAACCCGATCATTGGTAGATGAATCCACATAGAATCAATCACCAACTCATTTTGTTCTAGCATTTCTCGGTAAGCATCTAATTGCGGGGCGTAGTTCTGTGCATAGGACAGTGCCTCGGACTCATCAACTTGTCCGCTTTTATGATCAATTAGCACGACCGAACCGTTAGGTAACTCGAGGACCAGATCCATAATCCCACGCCACTCGCCACCTTCTGAGCGATTGGAAACGGCAGGCAGTTCTGTATGCCACTTCGCTTCGGGGAATTGCTTCGAGACCCATTCTTGAAGGTTGCTCCCAAGATCTAATAGCGTCGCAGGCGGCATTGCGCCCGACAATCCGTATCCACTAAGGCATTGGCTTGCGATCGCCAATCGATCTTCCGTAGCCATGTTGCCCAGATTAGGTAATGCACCGAAGAAATGATGAACAGCATTCCCAAAGTCTGCATATTGGGCTTCGTCGACTTGGACGATAGTTTTGCTTCCCCCTTCCATCTTGCTAATGGTGAATAGAAAAGCCTGACTAGTCTGCTCATCTAAGGACGCTTCGTGATTTTCAGGCACGATTCGGCCGTCCGGCGCACTCGGCGAATAGAAGCGGTTGTTTGCTTCGGTTAATTCAGTACGTGGGGCATGTAGCCAGTGATGCTGGTCTTCAGGTTCCGGGGCGAGCTGGTAAATGTTTGCGTCTTCGAACTGCCGAACGACTATGGTCGTATCGATTCCGTCCAAGTTGTGTTCGCCAACTGGCAGATCATAGGGGATGACATCTTGAATTGCTTCGATTTGATCGAGCCACTTGGTTTTTCCGACTCGATGTGCGAACACAAGTTTGTCTTTAGCACGCGTTGCACCTACATATAGCAAACGAACGCTCTCGGCATCCTGAGCCAGTTGCTGTTCACTTCCTTCGGGGGTGGTTAGGACTGTATTCTCGAGACCACTTCCCGAGACGAAGTCCATGCGACCCTGATTTCTTCTTGTCATTCCAAAGGGCCATGTCCAAGCTCTTAATTGCCTTCCGTCGAGCGGATTTTGGACGTCTGCTCCCCCGCCGATGACTTGTGGCTTAAACATCTGTGGTGAGAATGATTTGTCTAGTTCGGTTAGAATCACGACAGGCCACTCAAGTCCTTTAGCACCGTGGTAGGTACTGAGCGTCACGGCATTGTGTCCTAACGGCGGGTAACAGATGTCCTGATCGTCCTGCGATAACACGGACATGTGATGTAGGAAACCTGACAAAGTTGCAGCTCGACTCGCATTCTGCTGAGCATCTTCGTATTCCTGAGCGTGTCGGATTAAGGAATCCAAATTAGCGAAACGCCCGACGGGGTCATCCCAGGTCGCGATGAATCCATAGACATCTAGAATCTGGATGACCTGTTGGATGATGGCGGTAGGCGAGAGAGAGCGATTATCAATGGCTTCTATTCGGGCAAAGATCGGATCGTTAGGCCAAGGCTTCCGTTGCTCAAATTCAATCTCGTCCTCGGACGTCCGCAATGTCTCGAGATGTTCCAGTCGTTCGTAGATCCACGCCGGTGTTTCTTCTGTGGGATCTTCGTGAAAGTGTTTAATCGAAGCAGCAGCCAGCGAATCGTAGCGGTCAAGAACCAGCCGTAAACCCTCTATGGTTAAGGCGATTTCGCGAGATTGTAATAGCCCGGGGCTTTCTAACAGATAAGGTATCGAAGCTTCGTCAAATTGTGTTGTTAGTGTTTGCAAAAAGTAGTTTGAACGAGCGAGGATTGCCATGTCACCATAAGCATGACCTAACTGGTGTAATGTCTCCACGCCAGCCAGAATCGCAGCCGCATCGTCAGTTATATTTTTCGTGTCGAGTATCCAACGTTCGAGGCCTTCGGGGTGTGGTTCGTTTTGCGGAGTTTGAATCGTATCTTCCCCGAATATTGGTGAAAATACTTGGCCGACGAATTGCACAAGCCCCTTTTGACTTCGCCAGTTATTTGGCAAGGGAGGCGCATGGCACTTTTCATTTGAATTCCAGATACGTTCAATCAACTCGGGGTCGGTATTTCTGAATCCATAGATTGCCTGTTTCGCATCACCGACCCAGCGGCTTTTCGTCGCAATATCCCTCAGCTTGTTGAAAATCAGAAGTTGTAGCGGATTAGTGTCCTGGAATTCGTCAACAAGCACGATAGAGAATTCCTGAGCAAGTTGCGAAGCCAGGTCTTCACGTTCCAGCAATTCCAAAAACAAGACTTCGAGATCGTGGTAATCGACAAGCCCCCGCGCAGTTTTGTATTGCTGATACTCGTTGCCGACCTGAATGATCAGTTCACACAATGTGCTTGAAAAGGAACGGATGTCATCGTGTAGGTCGGACAGTTGTAACAGTGGAGCGATGTGATCACGAAGAGGAGTTAACAGATTATCAGCACCGGATCTCTTTCCGGCCTTTAGTGAATTGGCAGCTGCCGCTCGGCCCCAGTCACAGTATTTTGCAGAAAGCAGTGAGTCTAATTTGTTTAACGCAGTCGCCGTTGTCTTAGTGGCGTCATCCAAGTCTCCAATTTGCTGGGTTGCCTCTGACACCAAAGATTCAAATTCTTCATGAAAAGTCGCTGAGTCTAGGAGCTCACCGCTGTGCATGATTTCGCACAAGCGATCTGCATTTCCCAGCATTTGGTCGCGTAACGTCTCGTCAGAAATTCGATTTCCACGTGCCTCATTGTAGATTTCTAAAATAAGTTGCTCAGGCTTTGCAACGCCCATTCGTAACGCCGGATCTCCAAGCGCCTCCCCATTGGTGGCAATGATTTCCCCAACGATCATGGCGAGCACGCGTTTGGCTTCATCTTCCATGATGACTTCGAGTTCTGGCGAAATTCCCATCTCGATTGCAAACTGAGAAAGTAATTGGTGAGCAATGCTATGGACGGTCCCCACGAATGCCAGCTCAAAGCGATCGGAGTACCAGAACGGTGCATTCGGTTTGCCGGTGAGCGAGCGTAGTTTTTCCTGAACACGGCCTTTTAGTTCCGCCGCGGCCTTACGCGTAAAGGTGGTGGCCAGTATTTTAGCGGGATCGTCGCCCTCCTCGATACATTGGTAAACATATTCACATAGGTCATATGTCTTGCCAGCTCCGGCTCCAGCCTTTACTAGTTCTAAAGAATGTGTCATGTAAGTAGTCTTTTGGATCGAGTTAACATATTTGGTTGTTGTTCAGGTCGAGTATTGAAGTCTTGTTAGCCATACTTAGTGAGACCGCAGAAATGGGAGTAGTCGCAGTATTTGCAAACGCCATGAAAGGCATCGTCCTTAAGACCTGGATCTAGCACGAGCTCGGTTCCGCGAGGCCAGTCCTCAACGTCAATGATGGGCAGAGCTGTTACCGGAATATTCCCAGAGAACCAATCCTCGGCTTGTTGTATGGCTTGTACAAATTCTTCCCAGACTTGTTCTATGCCAGGTCCATCGACGATTTGAGATGGTTGTGCTGCGTGGATCGGGTCGCCGGATGGTGTGATTAGTTGACCCGTACTTAGGATTAAATAGGCAACTGAGGGATATGCCGTACCTGCTGGCGTCTGGGATGAGGCGTAGGTGGCCAACTGCACAGCTCGTCCGTCCTCAATGAACGATTGATACTTAGCCCCACTGCCGAATTTAAAGTCGATGATGGCGCGTCGTCCCTTCTCCCGTTTTAATAAACAGTCGATAGAGCCGCCTAGTGGAGTGTCCAAAACCTGTGCGTCGATGTTGACTTCTAGGCCGACAATTTCGTAGCCGCCTTCAAGAATGACTCCGAACAGCACCCTTGTCGCATGAGTGAGTTGTGATTTGAGATCGTTGGCTTGTGCGTAGTGCTCCGGCAATGCAAGGTTGGCAGCTTCGAGTGGTAACCGGTTATCAAATTCTTGTTCCACCAGTGCGATCGCCTGCTCGGCGGATTTTACAGATCTGCCGGCTGGGCTGTTAAAGACATTTTCCAAAACGCTGTGCATAAGGTTGCCGTAAAGTCTCACGCCCTCAGGCAAGTTTGAAATGTCACTGGCCCTTACTTTGGCTGAATAATTGAGAACCCACTTCAGTGGGCAGCCGACTTTCGTTTCGAGCTCCGTGGCAGATGAACGGTCCCGTTTATGAATTAGGTCTGAAGGAAGGTCCCAACTAGGGCGTGTAGGCTGCCCATGTAAGACATCTTGGCGTTTAATGCTCAACTTAAATGGAGAAATCGCATTCTCTTGGCAGGAGCTGATGAGCCCTTCCATCGAATCGGGCTCCCAGTCTTTGTCGATGTGTTGATGAATATAGCCTCGCGTGGACTGGCATATTGGATGGTGACGTAATTCTTCGTCCTGAGGTAATCCGATCAGGAGCATGCTGTCACTGATACGTGAGAATCCTGCCGCTTCGGCATTACGCTGCGAGAAGAGACGGTTGGACCCGTCATCGCAATGAATCCCTATTTCACTAAGTAATGAACGATGGTGGGAAGACCATTTACTTTTTGGCGAATCTTTTGTCCCAACTCCCAACCAAATCAATCGCTGAAATGATGTCTGGATGTCGGCAAGCGAGTTTACGATCGTAGGCCCATTGGCCATCGCCGGATAAGACGTGAAGTAGGCACCTTGGCCCAGTATGTCTTGTAAGAGACGCTCTAGTTGTGGTTGGTCAATGGTTGTGCCGAGCAGTTCGACTAAGTCGGCGGCGACTGACGCACGTGAGGCTAGGCTGCGAAGGGAATTGGCAACGAACTTGTCCTTTGATTCGTCGGTCATCACGAGTGATCTGCTCATTGCCCACTGGGAGACATTTCGGCAAACCGTGGCGATTACGGATGTAGGTAATTCGTCCGTGTTGGATACCTTGTTCTCATAAATCCAAGTGTTAATCCGTTTGCATAAATGCTCGTGATTAGGTTCCCGCTCAATTTCTTGCATGGCTGCATGCCAACTCTGGTTGTCGATACCGGGCATGTCGGTTAAGGCTTGCGCTAGACGTCTGGCTGCTTGTGCTGGGATTGGGCAGACCGGAAGCGTAAGGAATTCCAATAAAGGCTGTGGATCGATCGGCGTACGGGTGATTGCCAATGCGAGAGGAAGGATCTGCCGAATGGGGTCGGCGGTCTGTGTCATTCCGGCTCCGGTTGTGGGTAATCCAAGGGTGGCGAGCCGAGCGTCTAGTCCTGCTGCCAGTATTGGACTTTCGCAATAGATTACCGTCTCGTTTAATTCGTCTTTGGAATTAAGCAGGAGTGTTGAGATGAAGTCGATGGCCGCCGCTTCACTTCTGGCTTGTAGCCAATGAAGTGATTCATCCCATTCCTTTTTGGAGCTCTCTTGAACACTTTCAAGTTGTAGGAGGTTTGCCTGGACGCAATGCAGAGTTCGATCGGTATTAGCGTGGGCAATGGGCGGTGAGCAATCGATGGTGCTTAGTTGATTGAGCACGGTCTGCCATAAAGGCGGCCATTGTTCGATTGACTCCGGCAATTGACAAGTGTGTTCAGGAAGAGTGGCCCCAGCGTGTAATTGTTTAATAACCTTGGCGACGCGGTCAGCTCTGGTAATGAGAGGAGCGACTTCGGATTCCGCTAGGGCTAAGGCTTCGACGAGAGGGATGGAGACGTCGTGGTTTTCGGGATCCCAACCAGCAAGTAAGAGTTCTTCGCGGCGACGAAGTAAAGCACTTGTTGTGCTCCAAAGCTCGTTGGTCAAAGCGTTTTGCAGGCATTCATGATTAATCGCTTTTAATGCCTGAGCATAACGCACGGTACGTTCGGCGAGTGAGATGGTGTCTGGGACTATCCCAAGCTGTTCTTCCAGCCAAAGCAGTAATGTTTCGGGGCCACCGAAATATTGGTTAAGTCTGGGTGTACCCTGTTTGAATTTTCCTTGGACCTTGGCGAGATGGATTCGTAATGTGGTGGGGCCTAGCATAGGGAATCTTAATGAAAGAGAGACTCGGATTGAATGCTTGAGAGGACAGCGTTGAAAAGATCGAAGTTAATCGGGACGGCGATTTTTGTTTATAGCACGACTGACGGTATACAGGCAAAGACACATCAATCGCTTCTGATGTAAAAATTACATCACGGGTATTAAAACTGCTGATTGCTGTAGTCGGGCTGTTAGCCTGACTGTTAACCAGAGTTTCCGCTTGCAGGGATGATGGGCGCGTTAATACTTCGGAAAGATTGCTGGTGTTGGAAAGCGATCTTCGTGGGTGGCTTTGGAGTCCTTCAAGTACTCTTCTCTCGGGACGTGAACATCCGGCCAGCCGTCAGGCCGAATTCTGACAATGCGAGTTGGGCGAATGCCCTCAGTTATCAAATCGGTTTCGAATTGGATCTGGATACCGCTACTGCCGGTAGGCACTTCGCCTTTTGCTTTAATGATATTGAGGGTTGAGCCCTTGGCAGCCATTTGAGATGTGCCTGCTGACCCACCAGCCCAATGTTTCAAGGTGTTTTCAGATGCGGCCATCGCCATACGGCGACCTTTCCTGAAGTCGTTATAGAGCGACGGATCCATACCGCCAAACATGGTTGCAGTAATCGTAGCGCGTCCAAACTTACCGTACTCGACTGAATCGACCCAGGCTGGCATCCAGCGGCTACGAACGAACGCTTTGTGGACTTCGGTTTGATTCCTGGACGATCGATCCATTGCTTCTTTGTCTAGCCAGATATCCGAAATATGGAACTGAGTAAATATGCCACTGAGAGTTGGTTTCCAAGTAATACCCAGCAGTACCTGCTGATCGTTTAAGTTCTTTTTTCCACTCGATGGCCAAGTGCCATCCTCAATGAGGTCCTGTACCGTAAGTAATTCCCGCCCTCGCCAAACTCGAGTGGCCGTGTCGTATGTCATTGTTTCATTTTTAAGACTCGAGTTGTCTTCGATTAAAGAATGCTTGGAAGCCACAATGGTCCCTTGGTAATTCCCCATTTCTAAATGCTTGAGCTTCCAAGTGGCGCCGATTCGTCGGCAGTGGCTAGGCTCATCTTCCAGAAGCAATACGTGATTTTCTGCTGGGAATATCCCGGCACCACGATTGTTGTTTGCGTCCCTTTCCTTGTTGTTTATTGGCAGCACTGGTACGGAGGAGATTTTCGGATCAGGAGGTAAGAAGGCATAGACGTGCATGACCGTTCCGAGGGGAATATCACGTAGATCAGCTGGCGCATTGTGATAACGTACGACTCCATAAGGTAGTAATGCAAACGGATGAGGATCATTCTTCCGAAAGACTCCGGATCCTTCAACTCGTATGCTGCCTCGGCGGTTTGCATGGTCGACGAATATCAATTCGCCTCGATAGGTATGCGCGTTCTCAAGGGGAGGGAATTTCCCTGGTTCCGGCCGAAATGGTTCAGCAGCCAGTAGTGAAGCAATCGGCGAGGTGAAAATGCATGATAGTGCGATAGCTGAAATAAGGCCTGATATGGTCTGCTTCATGATCGAATCTGTGAGGATCTTCATAAGTAAATATTTTATGTAGCTAGATGTACGGGCGTGTGATTATAGTTCGACAACTTTATGGGTGCGTTGCGACTCATCAGCAGCAAATACAATCCGCAGACTAGTCATGACCCGATCCTGATGGCTTGTCATATCTTTGTCATTTCGAATGCTTTCGATAAATTCCTGTTGCTCAAGTAATGCCAGCCCGTCGTGGTCAGGTTCGTCAATTTTGATGATTTTGTCTTCGTGAACAAACTCCTTATCAACCTGTTCTGAGAAGTGGCGGATAATTGTGTTGGCCTCCACGTGGTGATCCTTGTCGTCGGAACGGCCTTTCTCGGGACAAATGCTGGCTGAACCGTCTGGACCAACTACATCCTTTACGAAATAGGCAACTTCGCTCATCATGGGCCCCCACCCTGCTTCATACCAACCAACCGATCCGTCTTCAAATTCAACCTGAAGCTGGCCGTAATTGTTAATGTGCTCAGGTACCTTGTCCCAATTACGGCATCCAATGGCGTGAACTCGCACCGGCTTACTCTGGGCCATTTGGTACATGATGTCGACGTAATGAACACCACAGTCTACGATCGGAGATTGCACTTGCATAATGTTATGTAGAGTGTCGTAAAAGTCACCTTTAGCTTGCTGATTCAGGTTCATACGCATTGCAAGAGGCTTGCCAAGATCGTGAGCGACTTCAATGAACCGATTCCAGGATGGGTGAGTCATCAGGATATAGCCAACATAGAGTTTTTTATTGACTCGATTTGCCAAGTCAAATAGCTCCTGGCATTCTTCTATCGTCTCTGCGAGCGGTTTTTCGACAAAGACGTCGAGGCCTTTGTTAAGAGCCGTGGATACATAGTGATAATGCGAATCGGTATACGTGCTAATGGCAACGGCCGTCGGTTGGGTTTTTTCGAGAGCTTCCTCGAAATTGGTGAATCGTGGAATGTCATCACCCAATGATTGAGCAAGAGCTTCGGAACTGCTGAGATTGCGAGTCACTATGCCGACGTTTTGTACGCCATCAATCTGAGCATATGCCTTAGCATGCAAGGAGCCCATAAATCCCGCGCCTACAATTAATACTCGTATGTCGTCACTCATCCGTTTCGCCCCTAATTGAGAAGATTTGATTGTTATGGAAATAGACAGGCCAGAAGTTCACACAAGAACATCCTTGATGTAACTCATGATGATTTCTATTCGATGGAACTACAACAAAAAAACGAATTGCAAATAGGTTGAGCCGTCACGGAGTATTACAAGTCTCACCCTAAACCGTCCATCGATCAAAGGAGCTTATTAGATTTAGTGATATCAACCGGGCAAATTACTTATAATCTACGAGTGCCTACAACAACTAAGTGTTAACCCAATAGATCTAAAGCGAGTAAATGCACGATGAGCATAACTGCATCAATATTCCGATCAGGTCGATTGAGAAAATTCGTTTTCACCACACTCCGTGCCGGTGCGGTTCTCATATGTCTATTGGTGGCAGCAGATAGAATTGTGGTTGGGGACGAGGTAACTGAAAAGGAAGAGCACTTTGAGAAAAGTGTAAGGCCGTTGCTGATCCAAAAGTGCTATAAGTGCCATGCCGGAAATAATCGGAAAGGCGGCTTAAGACTTGATTCACTGCAAGCCGCATTAAAAGGGGGAGAGTCTGGCCCCGCAGTGATTATAAGTAAACCAGACGATAGCCTATTACTTCAGGCGGTCCGTCAGGAAAATGGACTCGAAATGCCGCCGGAAGGAAAGCTGGACCAGTCACAAATCGACGCACTCGCCAAGTGGATACGTGAAGGAGCGGTCTGGCCTGGAGATGAGCCAACAGCACCGGTGGCAACCGCGGAAAACGACCTGGAAGGCCTTGGTGTTCTAATGCCAAATAGCGAGGAGCTCGTAAAGACACTCCAGCTTTGGTTGCGGGCAGAGTCTTTAGATTTATCCGATGGTGAAGCAGTTTATGTGTGGCCAGATGCTAGTGGCCACGGTCGAGATTTATCCGCGACCAAAGGAGTTAGAGTTGGTGGGGTCGGCAGGCCAGGCACATATGTCCTTAAGAGTAATCTCAATGGCCGGCCGGGAATCCGCTTTTCACCCGAAACGGGTCTGGCATCCTCACCGGATAATCCAGTGGAAATACATGGCGACGCTTCACTTACGATTACCCTAGTGTTGAACCTAGAGGAGTTCGAAGGCCAGCCATCGCACTCAGCTGTGTTTCATCTCGGAAACGCGGCACACGCGGGTGATCCAGGAAAACCGCTGGCAGCGTTAATAGAAATTGATCAGGCTCAAGGAGGTTCGCTAGATTTTGCTGGTGGCCATGGGCACGATGCAATTTTAGGGCAAAACTCGTACAAGCCTCTTTATGACAAGACGTCAATCATCACGATTGTCAAAACTCCCGGTCCGATTAATCAGACCACTCGCTTCTATATCAACGGTAAGCTAGCTGGCCCATTGCCGGGGAATACTCTAGAAGGACGTGATACCATTCCGGACATCCAACACCGTGAGGATGTTGGAGTGTTTCTTGGCAAAGCACTTGGTTGGAGCGGGGCCATTCAGGGAGATGTTGGTGAAGTCCTGCTATATAACTCGGCACTGCCTGATGCGCAACGCCTTGCTGTAGAAGCTTATTTGGGGCAGAAGTATGGTCTTTGGATCGATAAGGACCGGATGGTCGTCAAAAGATCGGTCTATACGGATGAAGAGAAGAAACACTGGGCCTACCAACCGTTGAAAACTATTCTTCCGCCGAATGTCGACGATGAGTCATGGGTTAAGACTCCAGTCGATCGCTTCACCCTGACAGCATTCAATTCGCACTCCGTAAAACCGGCGACGGCCATGGGGAAACGAGAATACTTGCGGCGGGTCACCTTCGATCTGACCGGCCTGCCACCTTCTCCGGAGCAAGTCGAGTCATTCCTTAAAGATGAATCGCCTACAGCTTATAAGACTGTAGTCGATCGGTTATTGAATTCTGAGGCTTATGGCGAGCGTTGGGGGCGACACTGGTTGGATCTAGTGCGATATGCGGAAACAACGGCCAATGATGCGAATGCTGTGATGCGATATGCGTGGCGGTATCGTAATTATGTCATCGATGCTTTTAATAATGACCTGCCGTATGACCAGTTTTTGCTTGAACAGCTGGCCGGTGACTTGTTACCAGCAACGGACTCGGTTGAATTGAATACGCGCAGGGTGATTGCGACTGGCTATCTCATGATTGGGCCTAAGGCGTTGGCCGAAACAGATAAAGAGCAGTCGAGACTGGATATCGTGGATGATCAAATCGATGTCACCGGTCGAGCCATGTTGGGTTTGACTATTTCTTGTGCTCGTTGTCATGACCATAAGTTCGATGCCATTCGAACCAATGACTACTACGCTTTGGCAGGCATCTTTCGTAGTACCGAACCGTTTCAGAATGAAAATCGCAATGCAACGATGTGGTGGGAATACCCGGTTCCTCAAGGAGAAGGTGCCGAGCCACTGATGGTAATGGCCCCCAAAGAGACGATGGCTCGCAACCTGCGAGTGCACATTCGGGGGAACCGATTTACCTTAGGTAAGATCGTTCCTCGCGGAATGCCTGGCGTGGTCGATGCGGTGGTAGCATCGCAAGGGGATGAGGAAGAACTGCCGTCCAATCATGCTGTAGATCCGCACCAACAACCGAGTGGCCGCCTAGAATTGGCGCGTTGGATCAGTAGTCCGACGAATCCGCTTACCCCTCGGGTTCTGGTGAATCGTGTGTGGCAATTGCACTTTGGCCAGGGGATTGTATCAACGCCTGACAACTTCGGAATTCGTGGCGGTTTGCCTGCCCAACCCGCCTTGCTTGATTGGTTAACGGGAGAGTTCGTTAACAATGGTTGGAGTGTTAAGGCATTGCACCGGCTGATTGTCCTTTCCAATACTTATCGGCAGAGCAACACAACGGCGTTTGCTTCGGAAGAATTGGCAGCGTTGGCTCCATTAGTCGTGCAACGTCGGCGACTCTCGGCTGAGGAGCTACGTGATGCCATGCTCGCAGTGAGCGGAGAATTAGATGGTGAGCCAGGCACATCGGAGAGTGGTGATTTCCTTTTTGGGGCAGCAGAAGACATTTCTGCAATGATCCGGCCCAATCGAGTTGCTGCCGATGATGAGTATTACACCACGTTTAAGAAACGATCGGTCTATCTCCCAGTTGTTCGGAATATGCTCCCGGATGTGTTGTCTCTATTTGATGCGGCAGACCCCAATGGGGTAACCGCCATTCGTAACGAGACTACAGTCGCGTCACAGGGATTGTTTCTTTTAAATCACCCTATTGTGCGTGATCAGGCTCGCGCGATGGCTAAACGTCTATTGGCAGTGGAGGCGTCCGCATTAGGGCCCCAGAATGCCAGAGTTGAATTGGCTCATCAATTGGCTTTTGCAAGATCGGCAACCGCCCTTGAGATAGAAGACACCAACGCCTTTCTAAAGGCATATATCCAGACAGCTAAAATAGATGGTGTGCCGGAGTCTGACGGCGTGTTAAAAGCCTGGCAGGCTTTTTGCCAATCACTGTTGTGTAGCAATGAGTTTTTATATGTTGAGTAACGATCGATGACAAACTATCTATCAAGAAGACAGTTGCTGCAACAATCTGCCTGTGGATTCGGAGCCTTGGCGATGCAAGGGCTATTGGCTAGTGAATCACAAGGCGCAGCAGAGGTTGTCGGCAAGGCCGGGCCACTTGTGCCAAAGCGTCCACATTTCGCCGCGTCAGCAAAAAGAGTCATCTTCCTCTTTATGCATGGGGGAGTGTCTCATGTCGATTCGTTTGACCCCAAGCCCAGCTTGACCGAACGCAATGGAGAGCCGCTACCGTTTGCTAAACCGAAATTTGAATTCGCTCCGACCGGTAATCTCCTTGCGTCTCCTTGGAAGTTTCGACCTTACGGCGAGAGTGGTATTGAAGTAAGCGACCTCTTTCCAAACATTGGTAAATGTATTGACGACATTACCGTGATTCGGTCGATGAACGGCGGAGATCAGGTATCACACGGCCCGGCTCTGTTGAATATTAATACTGGGAGCGGAGTGTTTGCTCGGCCCTGCCTCGGCGCCTGGACGCTCTATGGACTAGGAAGTCCGAACCAAAATCTTCCAGGTTTTATCAGTCTAAGTCCGTCGCTCTACCATGGTGGGTCACAAAACTATGGCTCGGCTTTTCTTCCTGCAACTTATCAAGGCACTCGATTAGGAGATGGTGGTACAGACTTTAAGGAAGCCAAGCTTTCAAGTCTCATCCCTGGCGACGCTCCAGCTTTACAGCGGCTGCAATTAGATCTTCTGAAACGAAGGAATCAACGTCACCTTCAGTCTGTGGAAGCTAGTTCAGCCCTGCAGGCGAGGATGGAGTCATTTGAAATGGCGTTTCGAATGCAGGCAGAGGCTCCCGTTGTCATGGATATCGGTCGTGAAACCAAAGCAACTCACGCGGCTTATGGAGTGGGAGTTGAACCTACGGATGAATTCGCAAGGCAATGCCTGATGGCTCGTCGACTCGCCGAAGCTGGTGTTAGATTCGTTCAGGTTAATTTTAGCTATCCAAGGAATTACTGGGATGCTCATGGTGGCTTGCGTCAAAATCATTCAACCAATGCGGAAAAAGTAGACTTGCCCATTTCAGCTTTACTCAAAGATTTGAAATCAAGAGGACTCTTAGCTGATACTCTTGTGGTCTTTGCAACAGAGTTTGGACGCACTCCGGCAGCTCAGGGAACCGATGGCCGAGATCATCACCCACATGCCTTTAGCTTTTGGCTGGCTGGTGGTGGTGTAAAGGGCGGGACCACTTATGGTGCGACAGATGAGTTTGGTTATTATGTCGCAGAAAATAAAGTCACCGTGCCTGACTTCCACGCCACGGTGTTACATCTATTGGGGATCGATCATGAACGCCTGACGTTCCGCCATGCCGGCCGAGATCACCGTTTGACCGATGTGCACGGGAACGTTGTGAAAGAAATTGTAGACACTTAATTATTTAGCCCGTTAGACAATTGGGCAGCGGTACATTTAGGCAATTGAGTTGTTAAGCCGGGTTTAGTGAGATGAGTGGCGAATCTAAAAATGTGACTTCGGTGGAAGAGCTTCGGACGATGTACAAAGAGCCTTCAGTCGTTGCTCAACAAAAAGTACTGACAGAGCTGGACGAACATTGCCAGAACATGATCAGCTTGTCACCGTTTGTCTGTTTGGCGACAACAACAGCCGACGGATCGCTGGATATTTCACCGCGTGGCGATCCACCAGGCTCGATTAAAATATTGAATTCCAGTGAATTGTTGATCGCAGATCGTTATGGAAATAACCGGCTAGATACCCTTACTAACCTGACCTTGAATCCTGAAATTGCATTAATCTTCCTCGTTCCTGGGATGATAGAAACATTGCGTGTGAGTGGCCGTGCGGAAATTATTGCCGACGACGAGCGTTTGGAAACCTGTGTGATCGACGGCAAACGCCCACCGACAGGAATTCTAGTGCACGTGCATCGGGCATTCCTGCAATGTGGTAAAGCTCTCAAGCGTTCTGCTCTATGGGAAGGCACCTATCAGATTGAACGTACTGAATTGGCTTCTTTTGGCACCATCCTAAAAGACCAAACGAATTCGCAATTGTCAGCCGATGAGCTCGATTGTTCTATCGACGATGCCTATCGGAACAAACTCTACTAATATTTAACCATGTAGCCGGTTGACCATTTGGCCAGTGGACATTGGAACAATTAGACAATGGTCAATTGTTGCATTTGGTTTTAATGGTTCTTGGAATGGCAAATTACTATATTGGCTTCGGCCATTCGGCCTACGCAGTTTACTCTGAAGTCCTTGATCCGACTTCGTCCTTCGGACTACGACGGACAAGCTCCCTTTGCATTTAACCATGTAGCCGGTTGGCCATTTGGCCAGTGGACATTGGAACAGTTAGACAATGGTCAATTGTTGCATTTGGTTTTAATGGTTCTTGGAATGGCAAATTACTATATTGGCTTCGGCCATTCGGCCTACGCAGTTTGCTCTGAGTTTACCCGTCGTAGTCCGACGAAGGAGGACGAAGTCGGGTCAAGATGCCTACCCACCCCTTTGCGTAGGCCGCACGGCCGAAGCCGCAAACGTTTAGTCAATTAACTACTTAGCCATTTAGCAAGTACACCATTTGACCAATCTACATTCAGGCAATTAGACAGTTAAAGAATTGGCAATTGAAACAATTGGGCTCATGTGAGTCCCTGGGGCGAAGGCGGGGTTAATTGTTTAACTCTTGAATCCATTGGCGGATGACACTAACTGCTTCTTCGTCCACCTTATGCGTTGCAATGATTGGCATTTGTCCTGAGCCTCGAGTTGTCATACGCTTGAGGAGCACTGAGGCGTCTGGTTTGCCAGGAGTAATGAGCATCCCCTCAGGGACTCCTTTGGTGCCATGTAATGGTTGTTTGTTCACCACATTCATCTCAGAAAGAGATCGCGTCCACTCGAAGTGCATTTGAGAATTTCCTCCACCGGCACCCACATGGCATTGAGCACAGTTGGAATAGATGTAAGAGCGCGCTCGGGATTCAATAGACGCGGATTTGTCAGAGACGTTTGCGAGCTTAGGAATACCTTGCTCTCCTGAGGCGAAATATCCATCATTGGCCATCGGTCGTTGATCGGGAGCGGATTTGACTTGCTTGGCAATTTCCTGCGATCTTGTTTTATCAAACGAGGTCAGGAATTCCCGATGTTCTGCAAACTTGGCATGTTGGCCAGCAGTATTAATAGTAAGGTGACCTGTCCGCTGTAGGTAGGAAAGTTGGTTTTCCTCGTGGGATCCATAGTCGAACGTGCGGTTGAGCTGAGTCGTTTGCAGTCCCAGTACATATTTAGCCGCTCGAGCGTGACACATCATACACTCGCTGCGACTTGGGTAATTCCAGACCTGAGTTGTTACTCCCGCGTTGGTATGGATTCTAAACTTTTCTTGCCGCCCTTCACTTTCCACTAAAAAGGCATCGGTTTGTGATTTGTTCCAGCGATAAGAATACCCAACCCACTCGTTGTCTTGTTTGGTAAGGAATCGTGTTTCAATCAACTTGCGACTTTCAGGGACTCCTTCTTTCATTTCAAGTGAGAAGGATTTAACTAATACGGTTCTTTCGGGGAATGACCAAGCTCCGACGTCAGACGCAACGATTTTATCCTCTGCATCGGTGAGAACAATGTGGCGTGTTTTCAGAGCGCCGTCGGACCAAAGTGGCGAATTAACATCATAGGGAATTGCTCCGTCGGCAAGTTGATAATCAGCCACATTGGAAAATATTCCCGAGTCACTGAGTTTGCGAGGGAATGTCTTCGAGTAATCCTGCTGATCATTGGGGACCAGTTTATATATTTCGCCACCGTTTTGATAATCCAGGATTAACAGGTCACCGTCGGAATCTTCGACAAAACAAGCTATTGCCATTTGGGAATCGGCAATCTCGTCGTGCCAAGTGATACGTTTTCCATCGTGCCGCCCTGCCCAGATCTTTCCGGTGGAATAGTCGCCGTATATGTAGGCTCCCTGAAGTTGAGGATGTTCGTCGCCGTAGTATACGATCCCACCTGTAAGCGATCGGGCTTCCTGATGGTGGTGTTCAAAGGTTGGTTTGGTGTGAGGGTCAGGTCCCAATTGGCGTTCTAGGTAAAACGGGTGACTCCCTTCATAGACACTCCAGCCCCAATTTGCTTTGGGCTTTGCAAGATAGACTTGTTCCCAGAGATCCTGGCCATTATTGCCGATCCAGATTTGTCCGGTTTTAGAGTCTGTGGTCATTCTCCATGGGTTTCGGAGTCCATACGCATAGGTTTCAGGTGCTGTTCCTTCTCGTCCGATAAATGGATTGTCTTTGGGAACTACGTACCCCTGCTCTTCAGTGGCTGAATCAACGTCGAGTCGTAAAAGTTTGGCGAGGAGGTGGTCGAGTTGTTGTCCGGCAAGATTGTCGTCTGAATCGGAGGTGCCGTCTCCGGTCGTGACATAAAGCATTCCGTCATGTCCAAACGTGACCGCCGCTCCATTATGTCCGTTAGAGGGCCACTGAATAATGAGTTTTTGAGAGTTCGCATCAGCGATACCCTCCTTGACGGTAACTCGGTGCACATAACCCTGAGACTCCGGGCCCGAAGCATCATTGGAGCCGACAAAGATGTAGCCGTTTTGTAAGTAATCGGGATGAAAACAGAGGTTGTAGGCAAGTGCCTTGAACTTTACCACTTCCGTAACGTCACCGGATTCTCGGTCGACGCGTACTAAGCGCGACTTACCTTCGGGATTGTCTTGTGTGATCGCCAGAAGAGCATTGGTTCCGGGTTCAATGGCTAAAAAGATAGGGGTTCCCAACTTAATGTGTTCATACTTCCGGACGGCCTTAAAGGCTGGTGGTGGAGTGGGGGCACCGATTACTCGGCTGTTATCAACGTGGAATTTCGTATCGAGTGTTGGAGGAGCCAGGAATATAATCTCGGAATAGTCTTCTCGGAGGTGGAAGTTGGCTTGGCTCAGGGGGGCGGAGCTAGTCAGTTCCGGCTTCTCGTCTGTTAGATAATCGTATCGACACAATGCAAATGTCCACGTTTCATCTGCTTGGGGGCGGCCACCGGTATGGTGCAAATCACTCCAGCGAATCCGTCCTTCCGCTATCCACTTGGATTGTTCTTCGAGCACTCGTGTGGCAACATCAAATTGAAAATCATCTGCCTTTAGTTGTTTTGAGAAAGTCGTTTGTCTTTCTTCCGCGTTCGGCCAGAAGATGTCAAAGGTGGTGCCCCGTGGGCTGGTTTGGAATTCGTAATAGCCTTCATGCTTTATAGAGGGACGCAGAAAGAGTTCAAACACATCTTCGAGCCAAAGTGGAGAGTCGTGTTCTTGGTAGGTTGCAAGGACCTCTTTGTCGCTCATTTCGGCGTAGAAATAGAAATAGTCGAGGTCCCAAGCCAGCTTGACCTTCGTTCCTGCTATTGGAGCGGCACCTGAATTAGGTATTAGGAAAGGGGTAACCAGGTTGGCTTGCTTCCAACTATCGTCGTTGTCAAAACCATCAACCTGGACGGGTGAGATTGTAAAGACACATTCATAGGCTGGTGCTTTAGGCTCGCTTGCTAAAACAAGCTTGGGGAATATCAGGGTCGCAGCTAGAAGCGTGAGTTGAAATTTATGAGACGGCATGGGAGAGTCACTATTGAACATTGAGCTGACAAGTTGGATTACTATTTTAGCATTGATCAGTTTGGCATATGAAAAGAATATTTCTGCTGGTTGATTGGAGACAATATTAAGCTCTTTAAGTCGGCAATTGCGAAGCGACTCTAGTAGAATGTGATAGCGAGGGTAAGTTGGCAGACTGGAGTAGTGTTCTGAAAGAGAAATACGCTCCGTGGTAGTTTGGGCTTACGTTGCTTAAATAGGTTTAAACAGGATTGTCGGGGCCAAATATGGATATCAATCTTACAGTCATGCAGTCATTGGCGTTGGCAATTGCAGGGATGTGTCATGCTTTGATTGGGAGCGTTAAGGTACCACTTGCGAAGCAACTGGATATTCCAGAATCTCGTGTCGGCCAATTGGTAAGCGTGTTTGGGTTTACGTTGATACCAATGGCATTTGCTGCTGGGTATTTTGCGGATAACGTAGGACGCAATCCGGTTGTGGAGGCAGGTTTTGTCTTAGTGATTTTTAGCGTTGTCGTTTTGGCAACGTTAAAGAGTTATAAGATGGCCTTGGTTTCAATTCTGTTGTTAGGGACAGGATGGTCGGCATTGGTGAATGTGCTTAATGCGTTACAGGGTCCCGCATTTCTGTCTGCTGAAGAAGCGAGTTCAGACCGGCTTCCGTTTGCCATGAATCTGGGCGATTTCATTTTCGGAATGGGCGCATTCGTGATGCCGATTGTTGTCACCTTTATGATTCGAAAGGTGGGGCTTCGTAAGACGTTTTTCTCGTTTGCATTATTGGTTGCTGTACCCTTGGCATTATGTTTTTCGATTGACTTAGATCAATACGTCAATGACTTCGGAGCCTTGAAGGAAGCAAATGATTCTGAGCAGGTATCGGCAGTGGAAGAGGTGGAGGAGGTAATTCCAGAGGTAACGGAGTCCTCAGATCAGCCAGAATTGGGATTTGCGGATCTCATGGGTGATGGGATTGTGATGCTATGCTGCTTAGCCTTCTTCTTTCACGTGCCAGTGGAGGCATGTGTGGGTGCCTGGGCGACGACCTTATCAATGGACCGAGGTACAAGTGAAGGGAAGGCGACGGGATTGTTGTCGGTATTCTGGCTGACGTTCACCGTATCTCGTTTAATCGCAGCCTTGGTTCTACCACACGGAAGCCATGAAGTCGCGGTGATTGGGTTCGCGGTGGTTATGCTTTTGGTTGTTATTGGCTTGATTAAGAGCCAGAAGGCTGAAGGGACAAATGCCCTATTGATTGTCGCTGGTTTGATTCTCGGACCTATCTTCCCAATCCTGATCGCCCTGTTGGTAGGGCATGTCGATGTCGCTTTGCAGGGTCGAGCTATAGGTTTATTCTTCTGCATTGGAGGAATAGGTTGGGCTCTGATTCCGTACCTGGTGGGGCGTCAGGCGGATAAAAGTGGTTTGCAGAAAAGCTTCTATATTGTAGCTGCCAGTGCTGCAGGCTTAATTATTTCAACGACTGTATTGGTAAGCCAACTGTGAGCGTAAAGGCTCGGTCAAAAGCGGTTCCTCCGAGTTGTCGACTTAAGCATGTAATCAATTGGGGCCGGACTTACTACTGCTTCCCAAACGTTTCCTCAGGAATTAAATTATTACTGTAGTTGGAACGAAGATAAAACCTCCCTTAAAAGAACGCGAGATCCATGAAACGAGTTATTACCTTTCTTTTGCTTTTCGTAACCAGCATCCTGATGTCTTCCCAAGTCGCGGCACAGGAATTCCAGACATTATTTAATGGAAAAGATCTCAGCGGCTGGAAAGGCAAGTCCGAATTCTGGACGGTTAAAGATGGAGCCATCTTTGGACAGACGACCAAGGATAAGCCAACCAAGGGGAATACGTTTCTGGTTTGGCAGGGCGGAGATGTAGCTGATTTTGTATTCAAAGCGAAGGTTCGTTTCCAAGGTAATAATTCCGGTGTTCAGTATCGAAGCGAATTGGTCGGTAAACCAGAAGACTTCGTCGTCAAAGGGTATCAAGCCGACTTGCATCCTAAGCCGGAATATTTTGGAATGCTGTACGCCGAAAAATGGCGTGGTATTGTAGCCCAACGGTTTCAACGCGTAATTGTCGGAACCGATGGTAAATCTCAAGTCGTAGGTGAAGTCGGGGATAAGAATCAAAAACTGGTTGATACCGAGTGGAATGAACTGACAGTGATTGCCGTGGGCAACCGTCAAATTCATCAGGTTAATGGGATTACCACGATGGACCTGACGGACAACCATCCGGAAGCAAAACGCAAAGGAATCCTTGCTTTGCAATTACATGCGGGGGCTCCTATGACCGTCGAATTCAAAGACGTCCAATTAAAGCGACTAAACGGACCTGCCGGGAAGGCAGCGATCAATGCCGTCTCAGCGAAGACAGGCAATACGGCGACACCCATTGATCGTGTAAAGGCGGCCGACGGGTTTCAGGTAGAGTTGCTTTACTCAGTCCCGGCAGAAGTTCATGGTTCATGGGTCAACATGTGTGAAGACAATAAGGGACGTCTGTTGGTCAGTGATCAGTTTGGAAAACTCTATCGGATCACTCCGCCCGCTCCCGGCGAGACTTTAAGTCAAGACGATATTATCCCCGTGCCCGTCGATATCCGAGCGGTCAACGGTATGGTGTGGGCCTTCGACGCACTCTATGTTGGCGTCAATGATTACGAGCGGAAGATTCCTTCGGGCCTTTATCGCATAACGGATTCGGACGGTGACGATGAATTAGATAAGGTGGAAATGCTCAGAGCTATGGAAGCTCGAGGTGACCATGGTGTGCACGCGGTTGTTCCGAGTCCGGATGGTAAATCACTGTTTCTGATCACGGGTAATAGCACCAAACCAGTCGAATTCGCCGACAATTCACAAGTCCCGCAAATCTGGGGCGAGGATCATCTTTTGCCGAGTTTCCCGGATGGTCGGGGGCACAATCGAGGCGTGCTGGCCCCAGGCGGCATCATTTACAAAGTTGACCCTGATGGAAAAAACTTCGAAGCCTATGCGAATGGATTTCGCAATATATTTGACGCAGCGTTTAATCGTGATGGTGAATTGTTTACCTATGATGCCGACATGGAGTATGACTTTAATGTGCCATGGTATCGTCCTACTCGGATTTGTCAGGTAACAAGTGGTGCTGAGTTCGGCTGGCGAAATGGTGCGGGTAAACGACCTGTGTTTTATCCGGATAATCTTCCTGGAGTGCTGGATATCGGTCCGGGGTCGCCTACGGGAATGACCTTTGGTTATGGTGCCAAGTTCCCAGCGAAATACCAAAATGCTTTGTACGCCTTGGATTGGAGTTGGGGTAAGCTTTACGCTGTTCACATGAAACTTGATGCCAATGGTTCAACTTACACGGCTACCAAGGAGGAATTTGTTACAGGAGCTCCCTTGCCCATTACCGATGCGATTATTCACCAGGGCGACGGTGCGATGTATTTTGCGATCGGCGGTCGACGCGTTCAGTCGGGGCTTTATCGAGTGACCTATGTTGGAGACGAATCAACCAAACTCGTCACGACTCCACCTCAGACGACGGATGCATTAAAACTTCGTCGTTCGCTGGAATACTTTCATGGCCGGCAGGATGAGAACGCAATTGCGGCCGCATGGAGCGAATTAGACAATGAAGAACGATTCGTGCGTTATGCAGCCCGTAAAGCGATCGAACATCAACCTGTCGACACCTGGGCCGATAAAGCACTGAACGAAAAGAGCCCTGCGGTCCAAGCCGAAGCGCTGCTTGCATTGGCTCGAGTAACGGGGGTTTGTCCTCAGCACCGTAATGATACAACTCCTCCGGTCGATACCGAGATGCGTGCTAAGTTACTTGATGCGATTCTGGCCGTGGACATGACTGAGCTCGATGAGACCACTCAGATTACAATTCAGCGTACACTTCAGATCGTCTTAAATCGATTCGGCCGGCCGGACGACTCTACTGTTCAGAAACTGATCACGAAAGTGGATCCGCTTTTCCCATCTGAGTCAGCAGACATCAATTGGTTATTGTGTGAAACTCTGGCTTACTTGCAGGCGCCCACTGTCGCCGCCAAAACAATGGCATTGATAGACTCGGCCCCGACTCAGGAAGAGCAGGTTCAATATGCTCGTTCTATTCGCTTGCTAAAAACTGGCTGGACTCCGGCGTTGCAAACGCAGTATTTCGAGTGGTTCCTAAAAGCAGCGAATTATCGCGGTGGCGCGAGCTTTGCGAAATTCATCGAGTTCATTCGCAACGACGCCGTGGCCACACTCACCGATAGCCAAAAAGAATCATTGAAGGAAGTACTTGCTAAGAAACCAGAACAAAAATCCGCTCTGGAGAATCTCGGCGCTATCTTTGAAGGCCGTGAGGAGAAGCAATGGAGTTTGGCCGAACTTGTTAGTATTGCCAACTCGGAACTAAAAGGTCGAGATTTTTCCAATGGTCGTAAGATGTTCGGTGCGGCTGGATGTTATGCTTGCCACCGTTTCCAAAATCAGGGTGGAATGACCGGTCCTGATTTAACCACAGCAGGTAGACGATATTCAGTTAAGGACTTACTCGATCAAGTGGTTAACCCAAGTAAGGTGATTAACGATCAGTTCTCTGCTGTGATGGTCATTACCGATGAAGGGCTTGTGCACAGTGGCGTGGTGGTCAATCTGAATAATGACGGCCTGACACTAAACACTGATTTAACGGATCCTAACAAACGAGTGACGATCAACCGTAATACTATCGATGAAATGTTGGTGTCGAAAACTTCCCCGATGCCTGCGGGGTTGTTTAATCGAATGACCAAAGAGGAAATTCTGGATCTGGTTGCCTACCTGATTAGCGGTGGTGATCGGAGTCATCAATTTTTCAATAATTAACTCTTGTCTAGTCCGCGATTTACACAGTCTATTAATTCTCTGTTGTACGGTTGGCAAACTCGATAATTAGATAGCTGTTCATTCTGATAGAGTTTGGGCAAGTGTAAATTGCTTTTTTGCGTTGGCCTGCGAATAATAGACCTATCGTGAACAGGGGCTGTGTACGAAATTTAAGAGGTAGATTGTGGGCGGATATACGCATGGTTTCCTAGCAAAACTTAAGCACTTTCTTCGACCGGATCACAACCCTCGGTCTGAGCGACGTCGCTCGTTTCTTAGGCCGCTTCAATTGGATCGTCTCGAACCAAGGCGAGTCCTTGCGACTTTTGGATTCACGCCTCAGTTTGCTGTCGAGGTCGAGTCAGATATCGTATATCGCGATGACGCTAAGGTTGGCCACGGAACTGCCCAGGGTATTCAGGACAAAGAGCTCAAACTGGATCTTTATAAACCGTTGGGAGACAATCTCCCGACTTTACTTCCAGGAGCGATTGTTATCCACGGAGGTGGCTTTGTTGGCGGGGACAAAGCAGCAAGTCATTTTGTCGCTTTGAGTAATGATTTCGCTAGCCGAGGGTATGTGACCGTTTCGATTAACTATCGCTTGTTCGGAGATAATCCTCCACCCGCGAAGGAAACACCCTTCTCAGATCTTGATGAGCGATATGATACTTTTGTTGCCGGGGTTGAGGACGCATTTCACGCAGTCAAATGGATGAAAGATAATGCAGCATCATACGGAATTGATCCCGAACGTATTGTGTTGGGAGGCCACTCTGCTGGCGGTTTCTTGTCGTTAGCGACGGGTATGTTTGACGCAACTGACGTTAGTACGTTTTCCGATATGGATCTCGATGTATCTCAGCTTGACGTTGCTGCAGTTCTCGACGGGGCAGGCAGCCTTATGGGAACCGAATATACGATTGATGCGAATGACCCGCCGACATTCGTTCTTCACTCAGAAGATGATAGTATAGTTGTTTATCAGAATGCTCTAGACGTTGTGGCTGAATTAGAGAACGACAACGTGCCTTACGAGTTTCCATACATAGTGTCAGCAGGCCATGGGCTAGACTCCAAACTTGATACCGTGATCGATGACGTATTGGTTTCAGATCAAATGTTTGATTTCTTCCGCCGGCAACTCAATCTTACTCAACTCGAGGAGATGACCTGGTCGATCACTGCTTCCTCATTGCATATAGAAGAGCATAACGACAGTGAGACAATTACTATTCGGCTTGACGGGACAGTTCCGGCAAATGATTCAGTATCGGTGCGAGTTACTTCCGAGGACATCACAACGTCAGGAGAAGACTATAAGGCGCCGCAAGCAGCAGTCGTTGACGCTGTTGAAGCATATGATGGCCCGGGCTCTTTGGTGTATTCGGCAGAAAACAGTACTCTCACGTACACTGGTGGTCAGAATGGTACTGAAATGTCAGATCTGATCATTGCTGCCAAGCCGGTAGATGATCAATTATTTGAGCAAACTGAGTCGTTGAGAATAGGTTTGGCTAACCCTTCTAGTTCCACCGGCAATAGCGTCGCTGTTTCCGATTCACTCAACGGAGTCATTCTTAATATTCTCGACAACGATGGTACCGCTCTCGATACTTATATTGCCAAGCCTGATGCTACCTATCAGTACTCACTCGAGTCGACGCTGTCAGGTGACGGTTATACAACGTATGTCATAGATATGACTTCTCAGACATGGCGTTCTTCTGAGGAAGTTGATAAACCAATTTGGAAACATTGGGTCGAAATTGTGGTGCCTGAGGGTGCGACTTCGGATACAGCAATTCTTCATATTGGTGGTGGCTTTTCATCGGATGCACCAAGTGCAACCGACCAGAGTGCGTTGCAGTTAGCACTTTCCACAAACCAAATCACCGTTTCCGTTCCAACCGTCCCGAATCAACGCTTGCTATTTGCCGGTGAAAATGCGGCAAGGCAGGAAGATGCGATCATAGCTTACTCCTTCGATAAGTACCTTGACGGCGGTGATGACGAGTGGCCGGTGTTATTACCGATGGTCAAAAGTGCCGTGCGTGCGATGGATACAGCTCAGGAATTCCTGCAAACGACTGAAAATTATGTCGTGTCGGATTTTTATGTAACCGGCGGGTCTAAACGCGGATGGACCACCTGGCTGACCGCAGCATCGGATCCTCGTGTTTCCGCAATTGCTCCGGTAGTATTCGATTATCTGAATGCCAATGCGAGCGTGGAATTTCATGAACGGGTCTATGCGGACGTCGAGGAGGGCGTAATCGGTGGATATGCAGAGGCTGTCTTTGACTATTACCAAATGGGTGTGTTTGCCAGAATGGGCACACCCAGGTCAGACCTGTTGGTGGAAATAGTTGATCCATATTCTTACCGTGATCGCCTTACTATGCCCAAGTACGCGATTAACTCCTCCGGTGATCAGTTTATGCCCATGGCTTCACAATTTTATATTCAGGATATGCTGGGGCCGACCTATGTTAGATATATGCCCAATACGGGGCACTCTGCAGGCCGAGTTGAAGGGGCGGACTTCTTTACAGTGTTGGAGGCAAATGGTGAACTGCCGCAATTCTCATGGCAGTTCGAAGGTGTTCAGGAAAATACGATTCGACTTAACGTCGTTGATAACCCGATCTCCATCAAAAAGTGGCAGGCTACAAATACGGATAATTTAGATTTTCGTATCGACTATTTCGGTGCGAACTGGAATAGCACTGTTGTAGAACCCAACGCATCGGGTGAGTACTTAGAGTCAGTCGAAATTCCCGTGACAGGTGGTACAGCCTTCTTCCTTGAGCTTGAGTACGAGGTCGCCGGTGAAACCCTGATCTTTACGACAGACGCTACAATTGTTGAAGCATTAACCAATAATCTTACATTTCAAATTTCCAAAACAACCGTCAGTGAAAATGATGGGGCTCAAGCCGCTAGCGGTACCGTATCCCGTGACGGGGATACAGATGACGCATTGGTCGTTCATCTAACATCGGATGATTTGACAGAATTAACGGTGCCGACATCTATCACGATTGCCGCTGGAGAGGAAGTGTCGGCTCCATTTTCAATTACCGCTTTAAACGACAGTATTCAAGATGGAACTCAGGCAGTCGCCATCACTGCGAAGGCAAACCAGTATAACAATGCCTCGGTGTCGATCGATGTGGAAGACGATGAGGCTGAATTAACCTATCATTGGCATAATGAAGTCCTACCGGAGGATGTGAATAACGACGGATCCGTCTCGCCATTAGATGTATTGTTCATCATTAATGAGCTTAATCAATCCGGCTCATATGAGCTCCCGCAGAGCAAGCCGGAGTCTAGTCCGTTCTTTGATGTAAATCGCGATGGGTGGATAAGCCCGGCGGATGCGATTCAGGTGATAAACGATATTAATGGCACCGCCTATTCAGTAAAGGTCGGTATCTCACTGACGGACGGTAATGGTGAGGCGATTAGTTCGGTGCAGGTCAATGAGATCTTTTATGTGAATCTTACGGTTGAGGATTTGACGGAAGACGCGGCTGGTGTCTTCGCCATCTATGCAGATCTGTATCTACAAACAACCGATCTGCAATATGCAGGCTCACCAACGTATACAGGGCCCTATATAAATGGGAAGTCAGGTTCAACTGACGAACAAGGTGAATTGGATGAATGGGGTGCGTTTGCTGGTCTCAATAGACTGGGAGCTGGAGAAATTCTGGTCTCCTCGATTCCTGTTAAGGCCTTAAAAGCAGGCTCGACTCAAATACTGTTAGAGGGAGCGGATGAATCTCCCTTACACGATGTGCTGCTTTATGATCGTGAAACAGCCCTTGGCCAAAGTGAAATTCATTATGAAGCGTTAATTCTGGAAATACTCGATCACGGCGAAGGGGAAGCAATGGAGATTCAAGGAGAATATAGTTCGGAATCCTATGCCGATCGCGTCGACGAGTTATTCGCGGTTTCGGGATAGGATCCGATCCTGCGACCTAAAGCCGTACAGCTGAGATCATTTAGGGTTAGACGCGGGAGACGGTTTGGGAAATTTGAAGTCCCAGCGTTGTAAAGCCTTTTCACTTTTCGAGCCAAATTCGATCCAGTTGATTTTGGTTGTGCCTTTCCCGGCGACCGTATAGAGACGTAAATGTATGATCCGGCCGTGAGTGGGGATGGTTGCGTTTATTTCCATCCAGGCGTTCTTTTTCACGTCGATAGAGATTCGCTGGCCCTCCTTTGGAAATGTGTCCTGCCCTTCTTCTCGCCATTGCAGAACGACGGCACCATCGGAATGAGATTGCATTCGAATCCGCAACACGGCAGGCCCATCTGTCTCCACTTTGGAGTTGGCGATAAATGCCTGGCGGCCCACCGGAGCGATTTGGAGGTAATCGTTGAGGACAGAGTTTGTTCCATTTCTGACAGTCCAACCCAGGAGTAATCGAGGTGGCGTCATGGAGGACTTTGCTGGCGGGGCGTCTTTAGAATCTGACGGCTTGGACTTTCCTGACATTTTTAGGCCACCGGCTTGCACTCCGATGCGTGACGCATCAAACGTTGAGATGTCGAAGTTTGGATTGGGAGCAGGGATGGCAATCTCAGTCTCGTTGAGATATTGATCAATGAGAGTGTCCAGGTCCTCAACGATTTCTGGATTGGTCATGGCAAGGTTTTGAGATTCGCTAATATCGGTGCGCAAATTGTAGAGACGATAGTCATGAGATTGTTCGTCACCATAGTGGAAGATCCGTATGAGTTTCCAGTCGCCATAATGAACGGACATAGCGGGAGGCAACCAATGTGGAGTGTTGCCATGACTGGGAAGATAAGTGAACATGGGCGGTCGTTTGAGGACTTCGCCGCGAAGTGCCTTGGTGAAGTTTACTCCGTCAATGGAATGATCTTTCGGAAAGTCGATACCAAGCATCTCTAAAAGGGTCGGGTAGAGATCGTTGGATTGAACGCGACTTTGGTTTATTGAGCCCGGTTTTGTGACGCCAGGCCATGAGATGACTGCAGGAACACGGATGCCACCTTCATGAATATTGCCCTTGCCGCCACGAAGAGGGTGATTGCTAGTCAACCGTGTTATATATGTCGCTCCCTCCGCATCCGTCTCTTCCAGACCGCTATGCATGTTTCCCCCGTTATCGGAATAAAAAATAATGATGGTATTGTCAGAGATGCCTTCCGATTCCAAGGCGTCGAGGAGTGTCCCGACGGCATCGTCCAAAGAGTGAACCATCGCTGCGTAGGTCGGAGATTGATGGGCTTCTCCTCGGCGCAGTTTTTGTCGGTAGTATTCAATCAACTCTGGCTTTGCTCCAAACGGGCCGTGTACGGAGAATTGCCAATAATTCAGAAAGAAGGGTTTGGTTTTATCTCTTGCTTTGAGCCACTTCACCGCTTCCTGAGCCATTCGGTCCTCGATATGTTCGCCATCGGGCCCGTCTTTCATTTCGGGGTATCCCCAAGGCGATAAGTAGCTATTCTTGGGGCCGGGGCCGTACCAATGCGGAAGATCGACGTCAAACCCATGTTCCAACGGTGTATGCCCTTCTCTACCTAGATGCCATTTCCCAAAATGGGCCGTTTGGTATCCCGCTGCTTTGATTATTTTGCCAAGTGTGGGCAATTCTGTATCTAGGCGAGTGGCTGATTGCACATTGGTGCTCTTTTGATGTGGAGGTCCCGCTTTGCTGGTAGTAGCTGTTGGTCGATCAATTGCTAAATGAGCGGCAGGCGCTGTAATTCCATGCCGCGCTGGAGTCTGGCCGGTTAAGATACTAGCGCGAGTCGGGGAACAAATTGGACAGGAATACGCATTGTTAAACGTCATGCCTCTAGATGCGAGGCGTTCGATATTCGGAGTCTCGTAGAATGAGGTCTTTCCGTAAAGCGTCGTGTCTGCCCAGCCTAGATCGTCAGCCAGAATGAGGACTACGTTCGGTTCGGTGTTTTCTGCATGAACATAGGAAGCTAAGGATAGAAGCGAGAAAAAGAAGATGATACGCCGCATAGTTTTAATAGTTTCAAAATTAGGATTTGAGGGGAGATCCTGAGGAAGGAGTCAGGTATTATTTGAACCAAACGGTATAATGCTAAACCGCTATGTTTACTTGTCGTTTGTGGCTTCAGTCATTTTATTTGTAATTTTGTAAAGGCAATAGTCGCTATGCTTTCTAGGCCAATTATTTGCTTGTTTGGCTTTCTATTTTTCTGCAACGAGCCGCAGGCCGCGGAGAGAACGCCATGTCAACTCGCGGCGCCATTTACGTCGAATATGATTTTGCAACGCGATGTGGAGGTGCCAATCTGGGGCTACGCCGAACCTGATGCCAAAATCACGGTAGAATTTGCCGGCCAAAGTAAGACCGTGCAAGCCGATAAACGTGGTGATTGGATCGTGCGATTGAATGCCCTTCAGGCCTCCAAGACGGGGCGTGTAATGCGGATTAAAGAAGGTAATGACAGTATTATCGAACTTGACGGAGTGCTGGTGGGGGAAGTGTGGTTTTCCTCAGGCCAGTCAAATATGGTGTGGCTTGCGAATAGCAGTATGTGTAGAGAGCTTGCCACGGAGTTGTCGAGATCAGAAGATGACATTCCGATTCGTGAAATCAGTATTGAAACGGTTTCAGCACTCTATCCGCAAAAACATGCTACGTCGACCGAAGGTTGGAAGACTCATAAACAAGCAGGTGGCTTCTCTGCTCTGTCATTGGCTTTTGCCTACGAGCTTTACAAGGACCTGGACGTTCCGATTGGGATTCTCCTAAGTGCCCATAGTAATACACGAATTGAAGCCTTCACGGAACGGACTGCGATCGAACGTCATGAGAGCCTTCAGAGCGACGTGAAACTTGTGCATGATGCAGATCCTTTACTCCCCGCCGGCCAATCGTCGTTTAAAAAATATTACTCTGATTTGAGGGCGTGGCAAAAAGCGGCGGCCGCAGCGATCGATTCTGAAAGTCGTCTTCCAGCACGTCCCGGCCTACCAGGCATTGCTGGAATGTGGCGAGGACCGACACAGTTCTTTAACGGCAAGATTAATCCAGTTATTCCCTATGCAATTCGGGGGGCAATTTGGTGTCAGGGTACAAGTAATTCAGGTGACGGTCGAATCTATGCATCACGCATGGAGGCTTTGGTAGATGGCTGGCGTTCGGCATGGGGGATGCCTGAGATGCCATTCTATTTTACGCAAATGCAATGTTACGGAACTCCGGATCCTAACGTGGTTGGTTTCGCAGATATCCGACAGGCACAACATCTGTTCTTTATGAATAATCGGGAAAACGTTGGCATGGTGGTACAGTCCGATCTAAATTCGGCCCGTCCCCAAGGGATTCATTATTTCAATAAACTTCACCCTGGGATGAGAATGGCTCGCTGGGCATTAGCTCAAACCTATGGCAAGAAGATTGCGTACACTGGTCCGATCTATTCGGGATATGAAGTGCAGGAGGACCGAGTGGTTGTATCTTTTGAAGCAGAGAGTCTTTTTGGTGGGTTGATGGTTGGTAGCAAAGGGATGGCCAAAGATTATCAACAGGAAGGAGCCTATGTGGAGCCAGCAAGAGAATCTCCAAATGCTGAATTGAATCACTTCAGATTATGCGGTGAAGATCGAGTTTGGCATCCTGCTAAAGCAATGATTTCCGGCGATCAAGTTGTCGTGACTTCGCAACAAGTATTGAAGCCAATCGGTGTTCAATATGCTTACAGTGCAGTACCGGAGAATTCTAATTTGTATAACAAGGCGGGGTTGCCGGCCACACCGTTTGCGGTCATTGATGGTGAGTTCATATTTGAAGAAGATGATGCCGAAAAGGTGGCGGCCATAAAGGCGAGATATGCCAGGTTTACGGATCCGGATTACCCAATTCTTCAAGTCGTTGAGTATTTTCGAGATGGTGCGGTTATTCAACGAAATCAAACGATACCGATTTGGGGCCATGCAAATGAAGGTGAGGAAGTTACAGTTACGCTCGGCGGCGTAACCAAAAAGACGGTGGCTAACGAAGTACAGCAGTGGGCTTTGGAATTTCCGCCGATGGCTGCATCTTCTCAACCCATCGAACTAACAGTGAAGTCGAGTCATGGATTCGAAAGAGTGGTGCGCGATATTTTGGTGGGCGATGTATGGTATGTGACCGGAAGCACTCAGCTGACCTCAGAAATGGCTCATTCGAATCGGAATCAAGACGGGACGCCACCAGAGCCGATGCCATTGGTTCGCGAATTCCGCCGAAAGACTGCAGCGAGTAGTTTTGCTACGCCACGAAAGCGAAAGTTTGAAACTGGTGGGGGACGGTATCGATCGTCCTGGTTGACCGCAGAATGGGAATCAGGGCACGAAGGAGTGTCAATGTTTGCGTACCATTTTGCAAAATCGCTAGGTAGAAAAGGTGTACCTCAGGGGTTCATCACGATGTCGGCAGGGCAAGGACAGCTACAGGCATCGCCTCTGAGTTGGACATCGTATGCCGGCGTCCAAAAATTAAAGACAGACGCTTTTCAGCCTCGGCTTAACCAACTCTTTATGCAATACGCCAATACGGACGTTGCAAAGAATGCTTTGGCCGACCACATTGTTGACGTACAGTCTTTCGTGGAGACAGTTGTAAATAGGTCAAAACATGGGTTGGATGAAACAGACGGAGTGCCGTTGAGTGCCCCACCATTTCCAGAGGCCGGACGCAGTGAGGAGATCCCGGCGGATTCTATTCCAACCTACACGTACAACTGGTGTATAAGCCCGATGGTGCCGATGGCAGTATCCGGAGTGATTTGGGTGCCATCAAAAAACAGCCTCGGATATGAGCCGGAATTGTACGGTGAGGAATTGACGATTTTCGCAGAGAGTCTTAGTGACACTTTCGGTAGAGAGGGCGTGCAATTCCTCTACGCTCAACCTGCAGCTGGATTAGTCGAGGGATTAACAGCTCCGGATCTTCCTAATTCAGCAAGTATACAATTTGCTGAGTGGCCGAAGACGCTCGCGGAATTCGCGAAACGAATGGCACAAGTAGTGGAATGATGGTGTCTACTTTGCCTTCTGGTATCGATTGAACCAGCTTTGTACTTTCACGCTCGGGGCCTGCGTATCTGGAATGTGAGTGCTTAAGCGTTTCTTGACATGCTCGTATTTGGTGTCAGTTGCCAGATTCTTCCATTCGTTCGGATCAACTCGGTGATCATAAAGTTCTTCGGAACCGTCTTCGTAACGTATGTATCTCCAGTTGCGGCTGCGGATCGCTGTGTTCCCTGCTCCATAGGAAGAGATAACTGGTGAACGCTTTATCGTCGGTTCGTGCAGTTGTGGCTTTATCGACTTGCCTTCCAGATATTCCGGAACTTCGAAGCCCGTTAAGTCGACTAACGATGGGTAAACATCGATCAGACTAACCGGCTCTACACAGACACTGCCCGATTGGACTCCCTTGGCTTGCACGATAAAGGGGATGTGGGTGGTCTGTTCCCAGATAGCTCCTTTGCACCAGTGCTTCTTTTCGCCGAGGTGCCACCCATGATCACTAACAAGCATCACAATGGTTTCACGTCCTCGCGGATTTTCTTGTAGGGCGTTTAAGAGGCGTCCGATTTGAGCATCGACGAAGGCAATCGAGGCGAGGTAAGCCTGAATTGTCGCGTCCCACTGATCCGTCTCCACAATGAATTCGTGGTCACTCATTCCCCGATGCATGGGCTTATGTGCATGACTACGAGCTAGCATGCGCGCAAAAAGTGGCATGTCATTCCAGTCGTCCACCATTGGCTCTAAGGGCCGATTGATGGATTCCAGCGGGTAACGATCAAACCAAGGCGCGGGGACTTGAAGTGGCCGGTGCGGACGATAGAATCCCACGGACATGAACAAAGGCTGCTCTCCGAGTTGATTCCATTGTTTGATCGCCCAACTTGCGACCTTGTAGTCTCCCATCGTTTCGTCAGCTGTGTCTAAAGGAAATCCGTCACTGGGAGGTAGTAAGCCTCCGAATTTATCTAGTTCCTTTGGCGGTTTCGGATCACGGGGCCTCTGTAATAGATTATCCCCTACCCCGCCTGGGCCACCATGATGTACCTTCCCCCCGCTTGCAACCAAATATCCGTTGTCTCGAAAGAACTGTTGAAGCGTCGGAGTTTTTGGTGCCGTTTTGAGGGGCGTGTTAGCTGCATTGAAGTACACGCCATTGTTAAAAGGATAAATGCCAGAGTTCAGACTTGTACGTGATGGCCGGCATTGTGGTGCATTGCAATATGCCTGACTAAAAAGCATTCCCCGAGTAGCAAGGGCATCGATGTGCGGCGTGCTGCTGTCCGGATGACCCTCAAGGCAACCGATCCAGTCATTGAGATCATCGACAATGATGAACACCACGTCGGGCCGTTGGGCAGCGTGACAGGGGAGGGATAGCAACGCAAGTAGCGCCATCCAAGTGTAATTCCGGAATTTAGACATGATCTTGCTGATACTCTTTGGATATTTACTTGTCGCGACCAGAAACGCCCAACGCCTTGGTGGTTGGACCGTGAGATGCTACTAGCTCATCACAGCGTGCGCGTAGGCGATGCAGCGCGGCTCGATGCAAATCGGAAAAAGCCTTTCTAGACTTCCCGTCAAAATCAGGGGCAAGGTTTTGGAGCTGCTGAGGGTCGGCCTTCAAGTCGTAAAGGAATTCCGTCGGCGGCTGATCCGCGCCATTTACATAATAGCGAGCGTACATCCAATCTTGGTCGCGGACCCCTTCCCATTGCGGAATGGTCCGCGGGACAGCGAGAAATTCACATAGAAAATCGCTCCGCCAATCGGATACTTCTTCATCATGAACAAGTCGGGCAAGTGACTCGCCGGTATGCACTTCTGGAATTGGTAAACCTGCCAGATCGATTATGGTGGAGGCCAAATCGCTATTAAGAGCCATTTCGTCGAGCACTCGCCCCTGCTTTGCTTCGGGAAGACGTGGGTCATAAATAATTAATGGAACACGTAAGGACTCGTCATAATGAGTCCACTTTCCGGCGAAACCTCGATCACCGAGATAGTATCCATTATCTGCGGTATAGATGACGATTGTATTGTCATCTATACCCTGTGATTTGAGTTGATCGATCAGCCGGCCGGCAACATGATCGATGCCACTAAGCATACGAAAGTAGGCTCGCATATTTGTCTGATACTTTTCGGCGGTGTCCCAACGCCAAAAGAAACGTTCGCGGTTTAACGACTCCTTCAAGAATTGAGGCTGCGACTTATAGACTTCCGGATCACGCAATGTCGGAAGTGGCATTTGTTGATCTTCATACATTCCGTTGGTAACCTTTGGCCAGGGATAATGTCCGACGCCAGGACGGCGGTCACCGTCTTCGGCATGCGTGGCATTAAAACTGATTTGCAAACAGAATGGTTGGTCCGCTGGCTGTTCCTTCAAAAACTCAATGCCCCAGTCCCCAAGAATTTGGGTTTCATGCCGGAGGGATCCATCTTCCTGCTTTTTGAAGTAGGGTTTGCGGCCGATCCTTCGGCGTACATCAAACATAGCGGTGCTAGATTCACTTGTTAGAGAAACGTGCTCTTTGCCTAAATGGCCGGTTCGGTACCCTGCCCTTTTCAGGACGGCAAAATAGGAGCTGAGGCATAATTCTGGCTGCAGATGCGGTTCTGTTACCCGGTACAGGTGTTTGCGTTCATAACAACCGGTAAATAGGCAAGAACGGCCAACCCAACAGGTTGAGGTGGTCACAAAGGCGTTCTCGAATCGGACCCCTCGTTTAGCAAGTGAGTCAATATTTGGTGTTTGGACGATAGGATGGCCGGCACACCCGAGGGTATGGTTTCGTTGGTCATCAGCGTAAAGCAAAAGAATGTTGGGCGTGTCGGAAACCTTGACCTCTGAGTTTGGTTTAGGTGCGGGGTTTTTTTGAGTTGGGTACCAAGCCTCCAATAACAACGTCAGTTTGTGGACGAGTTTTGGCATCGCTGTGGCAAGGTTCTTATTTTCGTTTGCGTCCTTTTCCAGATCATAAAGCTGTGGCGCCGTACCCTGGGGAGGAAACTTCATTTTTCCTGGACGCCCGTCGTAGGTGAGTAGGAGCTTGTAATTGCCTTGGATCACCCAGCGATACAGAAGTGACGCTCGGGGATTCTCAATGTCAGCAATGTCATGAGCGAACGACTCACCATAAATCGTATCGCGATCAATAGGCTTCTCACTTACTAAGGGGTCAAGAAGATTGAGCCCGGGAAACTCGTGAGGCCCTTTGGCATTGGCTGCGGCAAGAATGGTCGGGACGATGTCAATAGAAGTACACAGCTCGGTCCGCTCAGCTGACGGTATCGTGCCAGGCCAGCGGAACATTATTGGCGTGCGCGTACCACCTTCATAGGGACTGCGTTTTGATCTGGGAGCGTAGCTACCCCCTTCCGATTGAATCCAACCGTTGTCAGTTACGTAGATGACAATGGTGTTCTCTTTCACTCCCGCGTTGTCTATGTGATCAACTAACGACCCGCAGGTTTCATCAAACCATTCACACATGGCATAGTACTTTGCAATACGCGCATGAATTCCTTTGTCGAGGTATTTGTTGTATAGCCTCGCTGGTGGATTGTGTGGGGTATGTGGAAGGAAAGGGGCATACCATACGAAGAACGGTTTTTTGTCCGCGACACTGCGGTCGATAAAGTCGGTGACGGACTGAAGTCCTTCGCGTCCAATGGCAAGGCCGTCGTCACCGTGACGTCCGCCGCGTTCAGGGAATCCGCGGGTCATACCCTCAGTGAAACCGCCACGTTGGTACGAACCTTCCCACCATTTTCCACTTTGATGACTAACGTAACCCTGCTCAGCGAGCCACTTTGGTAGTGAACCGGTTTGATCGATGTGAGAAATCAGTAACTCGCGAATGTCTTTGTTTTGAGTCGATGCGTGATTTTGATTGACAGGAGTTGCTGCCGGATCGTTGCCGGTTGTTTTGTTTTGATGAGAATAGAGTCCGGTGGCGAGCGTCATTAGCGACGGTCTGCAAAGGGCTGTGGGGACATAGCCTCGGCGGAAGACAGCGCTTTCAGATGCTAGTTTGTCTAGGTGGGGCGTCTCGATTACTTCATGGCCCATAAATCCGTAATCTGTGTAACTTTGATCATCGGAAATGATTAGGACGATATTGGGGGGCGTCTCCTGGGCATAGAGCGAACAATTGACAATCAAGAGCTGGAGGCACAATGCGGAAATACAGGACTTGAACAAAGGAATATCCTCGAGTCAAAGGTAGGGAGAATCGATGAGAGTGATTGAATAGAGTCTATCATATATGCACTAATGGTTAAGCCAATGCTGTGTGAGTTTGGGATTCACTGAGTACTTGGAATTCCGATTGCATCATGGGATATTACAGTTCGGCGTAACCCATTGATGAAGAGTTCTTCCCAATTTCCCAGATGAGTGTTGAAGATGACACAAAAACAATTCTGTTTTCTAAAATCTGCTGTCGCCTTGGCGTTTTTAATTGCAACCTTTCTGGTGGTTGAAGTCCACGCCGGCGAGCAAGCTTCGCTTCCAAACGTCGTATTTATGTTTGCTGACGACTTGGGTTACGCCGACTTGGGATGCTACGGACACCCGTATGCCAAGACGAAACATATTGATCAACTGGCGAATGAAGGCACCAGGTTCACTCAGTTTTATGTTACAGGTGTTACCTGTAACCCTAGTCGGACAGGATTGATGACAGGCTGGCATCCTGCGAGGTTTCGGAAATATGCAGCAGATTACGGATTTGCAGATCGAGTGACGATTACAGAGCTCTTGAAAAAGAGAGGTTATAGCACGGGGCATTTTGGGAAATGGCACATGGGTCCCGTGGATGCACCCGGCACCTATGGGATTGATGAGATCGATACGATAGGGAAGAGTCAGGATCGTTCACTCGGGCGTGACACGGATTTATACACAGAAGCGATCAAATTTATCCGTTCTCATAAAGACGGTCCCTTTTACGTAAATATTTGGGGGCATGCGACTCACTATGCCGTCGACACTCCCAAGAACTTAGCGTCGATCTTTAGTGACGTGAAGGTGGAGCGGAATGACTTTTCAGCCACGATGCAGCACAAGTTTAAAGAGTCGGCTGAGATGGATCCCAATCTAGATGATTCGATGCAGCAATATCTGGGGGACGTCTACCAGATAGATCAAAACGTGGGCCGTGTCATGGCTGTGTTGGAGGAGCTTGGTTTGGCAGAAAGTACCATCGTCGTCTTTTCAAGTGACCATGGTCCAGCACCGGTTGGGCTAGCTAGCAAGGGCATCAGGGAATTTTCTAAGAACATGCTTGGATATGCTGGTGAGTTTCGAGGAGGTAAACACACTCAGTTTGAAGGTGGAGTTCGCGTACCCTTTATTATTCGCTGGCCAGAGAAGGTGAAGGCGGGGCATGTTGATTCGGTCAATGTAGGTTCCTTTATTGATTGGTTGCCGACGCTTTGTTCGTTAGCTGGTATTGATGCTCTTCCTGAAGGTCTAGATGGAGAAGATATTTCCGACATGTGGTTGGGAGCAACCCGCAAACGAAAGACCCCTTTGTTTTGGAAGACAAGTGCAACCGGTGGTGCACCGTCGATGCGTGAAGGTCAATGGAAATTACATCTGTCGCGTAAGCAAAAGGGGGGTGACCAATTGTATAATCTGCAGTCGGACCCGAGTGAAAGTAAGAACGTTATCGAGGACTTCCCAGAAATCGCCACGCGGATGCGTAAAGACGTGAGGCGTTGGGTGGCGGAACTTCCCGAGTCATACGTCAAAAAGGAAAAGAGATAAGCGTTCACCCCAGATGGAGATGATCTAAATCTTTGCATCGGGTGAACGGGTCATCGACTACCCATTAATGAGGTTGATAAATGAACATTAAGAAAATTGCCGCCAGCCTATGTGTTTGTACGACATTGATGGTGACTGCTGTGTCGAATGCTGGAGAACAACTTAAGGTGTTTATCCTGGCTGGGCAATCGAACATGGTGGGACATGCAAGGGCTCATACGATTGCTACTCTTTACGCTTCCGATAGCCCGCGTGATAAGGCGCTATTGGATCTAGTCATTAAAGGTGACGACATTTCCAGGGACGTATTGGAGAATCAACTCGAAGCGGCTCAGAGACTGGATCAATTAACCGGAGGAATATCGAATTCAAAAGTCAAAGATCTCGAGGATGGTCCTGAGAAGACGGCACTTGAAAAGAAAGTGGAAGGACTGAAGTCAGCGCATCAGGCTTATAAAGACAGAATTAGTTCGGCTTGTGTTGTATCGGACCGCGTTTATATCAATTCAATCGCCGATCGCAATAAGAAGGCTGGCAAACTAGGGATTGGATTCGGCGCGGATCCGTCCAAGATTGGACCAGAGTACAGTTTTGGGCTTTCGATTGCACAAAAGATTTCCGGCCCCATTTTGCTTATCAAGACATCATGGGGTGGGAAGTCAATCAACTATAATTTCCGGCCGCCGTCGTCCGGAGAATATCGATTGAACGAAAAAGAATTAGCCAGCGACCGTGTGGACGAAATTAAAGAAAATGCGGGGTTGAATTACAGGCTGATGAATGAGGCTGTCAACGAGGTGTTGACCAATCTGAAAGACAATCACCCCGCGTATGATGAAGAGGCAGGCTACAAAATATCGGGATTCGTTTGGTTTCAGGGCTTCAATGATCAGTTTTCACCTGAGTTCAGGGGCGGCTATGAAGCAAATATGGTCAACTTCATCAAGGATGTAAGGAAGGAATACGACGAACCGACTTTGCCGTTTGTCATCGGTGTTTTGGGCACGGGCCGGACGGCGGACAAAGTAAACGAAAATGCCGTATCACTTGCTCAACGTGCCGCTGCGAAATCGACGGAATTCCACGGGAGAGTACGCTCTGTAGAGAGCTACCTAGATTATTCAAACTATTCGCACGCGGTGTTTGCGAAAGGTTGGCCCGAGCATTTTCATGAGTGGGATACGGTTGGCAGTGATCGCCCATATCACTACTTAGGCAGCGGGGCGTTCTTCGTCAGGCTTGGTGATTCGTTTGCTAATGCCATGCACGAATGCATGGCTAAATAGTTCAGAATCGTTGTTAGACAGCCGTATGGTTGTCCTGTTCGCCGATCGTGACGTCCATAATTGGTGCCGCGCGGCTCATCAGGTTTTGGCAATCTGTTGACAGGTTTGTCAGGATGACGGTTTTGTTTAAGGCTCGGTATTTAGCGCAAACCCCATTGATTGCCTCAAGCGCTGAGTGGTCACAAACTCGAGTCTTTTTAAATTCGATATACACTACATCGGGGTCATCTTTGGGGGTGAAGATGTCGCGGAAGGACGTAACCGCTCCGAAGAACAATTCACCACGCAATTCGTAAATCTTAGAATTGTCCTGTTCGACAATGTCGACTTCGATTTTATGGGACGATTTCCAAGCGAAGACCAACGCCGAAACGGCCACGCCTGCGGCAACAGCGATCGCCAAGTCAAATAAAACGGTGATGGTCGAGACAGCGACAATTACAGCCATGTCACTGCGAGGAATCTTATTCCAAAGACGTAGACTCGTCCATTCAAA
>Ga0066378_10000071_pt1 | contig 39972 bp, 29 predicted proteins | sample Knorr_S23_td_DCM_FD_70947 | JGI IMG/M metagenome (GOLD analysis project Ga0066378, IMG submission 70947) | Marine microbial communities from Southern Atlantic Ocean transect - Knorr_S23_td_DCM_ad_71m_LV_A | ecosystem: Environmental > Aquatic > Marine > Oceanic | place: Southern Atlantic ocean...
AAGAATGAGTCGTCAGCTTGAGTTCAGATTGGATCCTGAAGCGGTTCGCCCATTGGTCCTCCATTTCCGCTCCCTGGTAGACTCGTTAAAGGATGATCTTGTTGCCGAAAACGAACCCCCTACAAGTGATCAAGTAATGTCGGAAGTTTGGGTAGAGGATCTTCTCGAATCGCAGAGGAAGGATATTGCTTCTCTCAATGAGTTATTCGATGATAAATTTTTGGATACGGGGAGAGCCACTGTCAACGAAGAGGATGTGGATCTTGTTTTGAGGGGATGCGCGGCACTGAGGCTGGTCTTGCGGGACTCGACGCTTTCTAGATTTGAGGACGAGCGCCTTGAGAGGGGGGAAGTGGAAGTCGGGAAGATTACTGCGGAGGAAGAGATCGGATACGGCTTCTATATATTGCTGGCCAGTTTGCAGGAGTTGATCATATCTCAATTGGATCCATGAAAACGGATTCGAACGCCAGCTCCGGAAAGACAGGTTTGGAGCATTGCTCTATTTGCGGAAGACAGGCTCGCTCTAAGACCGGGCTATGTTCGGTTTCATGCACGTTGGCAGCCCGAATTCCTTTTGGCACTTCGGCTTTACCTGCGACCTGGGAGCTATCCGCCGCGCTCATTACCGGATTCGTTCTATTTAATCAGCTTCTATTCTGGTTCATGGCTTGGGTCAAAAAAAACCAAGAGAATGAAGTCATGTCGGAGAGATTTGCTATGGTTTCCTTGGTTGCAGGAGTTACTTGGCTGCTTGTAGCCATCATCGCTTGGGCTCTCGCTCAGCCGAAACGGCCTGAGGACTTGCTAGGACCCCTTGCGGGAATTGCTGTTGTTTGGCTAGGCGCTACCCTGATTAATTGGCCTCGGCGTTTCCCCAGTCAACTAACTATCTTTAACTTGTTAATATCTTTGCAGTTATATCGGGGGTTTCTGTTTTTGTATTTGGCGTCAAAAAAGAGGGAAAATTAAAGCGTAGCTGCATTCCTATTGACCGTTAAGCCAGTTTGGCTAGGGTACATTCTTCACGTGTCCTGCCGTGTTCGAGGCGCTGACTAAACGCTCTTTGCCTACCTTAATTTCACGGGAGATATGATGAGTGGAGGTTGCTCAGCCGTAAACCGGACCGCAGAATTCGCTTTGATGTCGCCCACCTGAACATGCCAAGGACCAGGGGCTCTTTTGGCGTACGGCACAAGGGTGGGACACGTGAATTTCTCCCCGTCACCTCAGTGAATCCTGGATCACGGTTCCGTCTGCAGTCGACGTTTAACGGTTGCCCTGAGCGATAGTGGGCGCTTTCATGCAGCCCGTATCGACCCAAGAATCTATTATTTCCTTCACGTTTTCTCAATCATCCTATTGACCGGATTCACATTCGCTATCGCGGCGAATCCGCAAAAAGGGAAAAAGAAATCCATGGCCATACTGACGGGTATCCTGTCTTTGGTCGCCTTGGTTGCAGGAGCGGGACTCATGTCCAAACTACACAACAATAATTGGGGTCAAGGTTGGGTGATTGTGAAGATCTTGGCTTGGCTCTTTGTTTCGGGCTTGGGCGGAATGGCTTACAAAAAATCCAAATCGTTTGTGCAAACCGGGTTGATTGTCGCAGTTGCAGTGGCTCTTTACATGGTATATTTTCGACCCTTCTGATGTCGGAAGCGGACTCAGGACGGTCGCTTTGCGGCGTGTGGATCAGTCCTGAGGGGCAGGCTTGCTTGGCCTGGCATCGAGGCGAAGGGCCCAGGGAAACCCAGACCGTCGCTTTTTCGCCATTCGTTTGGGCGTTGGAACGTTCGGTTGACGATCTCATCGTAGGAGCGGATGTATCCAATCTTTCGGGAGAGGCGCCTTACAACCGACTCGTTAAATTCGAAGATATCGAGGACTACAAGGATTTCATTAAGCAAAAAGGCCGTTCGAACGCCATTGATTGGATACGGAATTTGGAGCAGCAGTTTCTTCTTTCCTGTGAAGGAAGACTTTATTCGGACATGCCATTCACTGAGCTTCGGAGGATGCAGCTGGATATCGAAACCGCTTGCTCGGAAGAAGGAGGGTTCAGCGATCCAAATCGCCCGGAGGATAGGATAATCGCCATTGGATTGAAGAGCGGGCAAGACATTGAGACGATTTCCTTGGGTTCCTTATCGGACGAGTCAGAGAAGACTTTGCTTACGCGCCTGAACGAGAAAATCGCTGAATGGGATCCAGATGTTATTGAAGGGCACAATATATTCAAATTCGACCTCGACTATCTGAAGACACGAGCAAAGCGCCTGAAAGCGCCTATAAGTTGGGGACGCTTTGGACAGTCGGCTGTTTTCAGGAAAAGCCGGTTGAAGGTTGCTGAACGATGGATCGACTATCCGCGTTGCGATCTGCCGGGCCGAGCAGTTATTGACACATTTCTGTTGACCCAGGTTTACGATGCTACGGCGAGAGAGCTGATGTCTTACGGGTTGAAAGAGGTGGCCCGATTTCTCGGTGTAACGCCTGGGGATGGCGGAGATCGGACTTACATTGAAGGATCGAAAATCCAAGAAGCCTTTCTAGATGATCGCGAGCGTTTCCTCAAATATTTGGAAGACGATTTGAGGGAGACGGAAGGGGTCGCGGATCGCTTGTTGCCAACATACTTCGAGCAGACCAAAACATTTCCGACAACCTTGCAGGAGGCCTGCTTAAGGGGGACTGCCAGCAAGGTAGATTTAGTGTTCCAGGAGAAGTATTTCCATTTGAAAGCGGCCTGCCCAATGCCGGGGGAGCCGCGCCCATTCGAAGGCGCTTATACGGCCAGCTTCAAGGAAGGGGTGTTTCAAAGAGTTCTGCATTTCGATGTTGCGTCGCTGTATCCAAGCATTCTGCTGATGATGGGACGTAATCCAGAAACCGATACAGAAGGTGTTTTCATGCCTACGCTACGAAAGCTTAAAGATTATCGTTTGAAATACAAGAAGCTGGCGCAGGAGGCTGAAGATGAGAAAATGGCCTTAGAGTACGATGCTCGTCAAAGCAGTTTCAAAATACTGATCAACTCGTTTTATGGATATCTAGGGTTTTCAGGGGCACGGTTCGGGGATGCTGAATTGGCTTCTCAAGTAGCGGCGAAAGGCAGGGAAATTTTAAAATCGCTCATCGCGTATTTCGAGGAAGTCGGTTGTTCGCCTCTTGAGGCCGACACGGACGGGATCTATGTTGAGGCCCGCGAGTATTTCGATGATGCCGATTCGCTTTTGGCTGATGCCCAATATCGTCTCCCCAAAGGAATAGAGCTGGAATACGATGGTAGGTATGTATCCATGTTTTGCTACAAGGCGAAGAATTATGCTCTGTATGACGGTACGCGCGTGACGATTCGCGGATCGGCGATGCGATCGCGGGGCCTAGAGCCTTTTCTGCGTTCGCTTACGCAATCGCTCATATGGTATTTGCTTGGAGCATCTGAGGAAGACCCAGCAATATTGGCCACGGAGACGGAGTTGAAGATCGAATCGGGTTCATGTCCTATCGAGCTATTGGCAAAGTCGGAGATACTTAGCCAGAACCCAGAAGCTTATCGGAAAAAGATCGAAGCGGGAGGCAAGCCCAGGCGAGCTTCTGCCGAAGTGGCTTTGCTCTTAGGGGATCGCATACGCATGGGTGATCGGGTATCGTATTACATTGGTCCGAAGGAAAAGGGCCAGACTGCGAATTGGCAGCGCGCCCAACCGGTAGAGTGGTTCGGCAAAGAAGGATCCGCTTATGATTCCGCGTATTATCTAAAGAAGCTCGAGGATTGGCGGAAGCGTTACAGCCCTTTCCATGCGAAGCTTGGAGAAGATGGAGCTCAAAAAGAGCTATTCGCATGAGCTTGAATCAATTCTTTTTGGTCAGGAAGAAGATCAGTGGCGAGTTTGGATTTCCAGATGGATTGGAGATTGATTGCTTGTGGAAGCGCTTGGAATCGATTTCCGCATACCAATTTCGTAGAGCTTGAGTCTCCTCATATCCGCCCACATGCCCTGGGTAGGCGACAATACTTAGAACGCCGCCGGAACAGAGTAGGGACAGCGATGAACCGAGGGCTTGGATTGTGGTTCCGGTTTCGGTCACCACCGATTTTTCTCCCTTGGGAAGGTAGCCGAGATTGAATACGATAGCCTTCGCCTTTGCATCCTTCGGTATGTTTTCTCGGACGCGCTTATGGCATGCCTGAAAGAGCGTGACCCAATCAGAGCAATCTGACTCAGCCAGTCTAGCGCGTGTAGAATCGATAGCTTGTTTTTGTATGTCGAATGCGTATACATGACCATTAGGCCCAACGGCATTAGCGAGCCATTGCGTATCATGCCCATTTCCGGCGGTGGCATCGATAGCGGTATCGCCTGGACTCAATCGCTCGAGAAGGTAGTCGCGGGCAATTTCAACGGCAATCCAACGTTTGCTCGTTTTCGGCCCTGCCCTCCAGAATCGATATGGAGACGACTCTTCAGGAAGAGGCGATCCGCTCCATATAGAATCGTGCAAGCCTTGGGCGAGTAGAGGGATTTGGGTGGCTCCTTTGCTTCCGAATCCGTTGAAAACGAAAATGCGGTCTTCTTCGGGAAGGCGACCCACTACTGGTTTTGCTCCGGGAATAGCCGGCCTGACACCGGCGCCTACTTCTATCCATTTCCAATCATTCTCTAGGTGGCCGTTTAGAAATGATTCCAGTTCGGCGATGCTATTGGAATCTGGAACGTCATCGAGTTTATCCCAAGCGTAGGTGGCCCCCACCTGAATAGAGTCGTCGTTTCGAGGTAGAAGGAAAAACCTGTCTACTATGACAGTATCTTGGAAATCGACGTTTGTCTTGATCTTTCCGATGACGCCTTTGGCGGGCCGAAAGGGTATGAATGAAAGCCAAGGATTTTTGCTTCCTAGCCATCCGTCAGCGAAAATAGCTATAGGGGCTTGTATCGATTTCCAGGAGGCCCCATTGGATTTGATAGCGATATTCGAGTATTCGAATTGATCGATTATCAGATTGCCACGGTTTTCCAAATCGGAGTAGAGATGACCAAGAAGATGGGGAATGTCGAGGTAGCCGCCTCCCTTTATGCTAAAAAAGGAATCCGTGGAAAACGGTAATTCTGGTTTCGAAAAACTTGAATGATCGAGAATCCAGTGGCGATACGCCTTTAAATTGGATTTAGCTCTCCATATTGACCGAGTTTCGGAGTCGCCCAACAACCGCATGATTGAGCGAGGATAAAAGAAACTCGTTTCGAATTGGCGTGCCAGGTTTCCATAAGTCTCAATGGCGAAAGGTATCTGATTTTCAGCTTCCCAGACCAGATTCATGCGTCGGCCTCCGATTGGATTCACCAGTCCAGCCGCTACTTGAGAGCAGTTGGAAAGGCCTGCTTTGTTGACCAGCAAGGGATTCTTCCCGTTTTTGATGAAGGTCCAGGAAAGCAGGGCACCAGCGAGGCCTCCGCCGAAAATGATGCAGTCGAATTTTCGGGCTACGCTTGCCATGATGTCGATCGGTGAGAGATAAAGATCATAAAATTGGTTCTTTCTAGATTTTCAATATCGAGAAAGGTTGTTGAGCCCATCGCTATTATATTCACATGCCAGTCGAAAGAAGTCAGTTACAACCCAACCTTTACTTGGTGGGATTTATGGGTACGGGCAAGAGCGCGGTAGGCAGGAATGTGGCTCAGCGGCTCGGATACCAGTTTATGGATTCCGATCAAGCCATAGAAGAGAGCCAAGGGCGCAGTATCAAGGAGATCTTCGAATCAGATGGAGAAGCTGCGTTTCGCAAAATGGAGAAGTCTTTCGTGGAAGCGGGGCATCCCAATGAAGATTGCGTCGTGTCATGCGGGGGCGGATTGATCGCCCAACCAGGCATTTTGGAGAGGATCCAATCCAAGGGTCCAGTTGTTTGCCTTTTAGCTGCCCCGCAAACTATTTTCGACCGAGTAAACGGCAGTAAAAAGCGTCCTTTGCTCAACGTGGAGAATCCTTTGGCGAAGATAGAGGAGCTTCTCAAAGAGCGAGAGCCGATATACCGAAAGGCGGGAACAGAGGTGCTGACGGATGGCCGGACTATCGCGGATGTCGCCGCTCATGTCATGCGCGTTTACAAGTCGGAAACCAAATCCTGGCAGCCGAAATGATTGTCAAGGGACCGGTGAAAGAGGAGCTTCGCAAGGAACTGCTCGCAATCGGCTTCGATGAGGTTCGGTTTGCCGAGCTCGATCCGCCAATTCCAAATCACCTTAAGGATTGGGTAGGAAAGGGCTACCACGCCGATATGGACTGGTTCGCCCGTTCTCTGGATAAGCGACTCGATCCGAGGCGTGTATTGGACTCGGCCTGTTCAGCTATTATGCTAGGCACGAACTATTGGCCGACGGAATCGTCTGCCGCTCGGCAATCTCGTTGGGCAAAGTATTCATTGTATAAAGATTACCACGATACGATCTTGAAGGGACTGAAGAAGGCTGCATCGGTTTTGGAAGCCAGTTTCGATTTTAGCTCGAGCGACTATCGTTACTATGTGGATACGGGTCCCGTTTTGGAGAGAGGTTGGGCAGCTGCTTCCGGTATGGGATGGCAAGGGAAGAATGGAATGCTTATCTCCAAGAAGCATGGCAATTGGCTGCTGCTTAGCGCGATTATAGTAAACAGAAGAATCGAGCGAGACCCTCCTTTAACCAAGCGACTGGCTGATCAGGCCAATCATCTGGAGTTGGGAGCCCATTGCGGCAAGTGCGAGAGGTGTATTAGCGCATGCCCTACGGATGCCATTGTTGAACCGGGAATCGTGGATGCGAGGAAATGCATATCCTATCATACGATAGAGAACAAGGGGGTGATCCCGCGTTGGATTCGACCTGGGATAGGGCAAAGGATATTCGGCTGCGATATTTGTTTGGATGTTTGTCCTTGGAATCGGTTCGCGAATTCCGGTAGACAGCTTCTATTGGAGAGCCGCTATGGAATACCGGATTTGACGTTATTGGACATTTTGAAGATGAAGATTGATCACTTCCGAGAGATTTTCAGAAAGTCTCCCATCAAGCGCCTGAAACTGAGAGGCTTGCTCCGTAACGCCTGCGTCGTGGCGGGGAATCTCGATTCTAATTCTGAATGGCTCCAGAGCCTACCATCCGAATGGCGATCTCCGGTGAGAGAAGCGCTTCTTGCGCTTGTTTCGCATGAAGAGGCGATGGTTAGACCGCATGCAATCTGGGCGCTGTTTCGATTATATGGGCGCGAGGTAGGGCAAGATATAGAACCGCTGCTGAATGGAGAGCAAAATGAGCTAGCGAAGGACGAGTTCGATTGGTGGGAGCGTCGGTTGGGGGAAACTTCCGAATCCGTTTAGGGAATTTTATTCAAACTCTTTGGCGAGTTTTTCTTTTATGAATCTCGGAGCTTTGATGGGTTGCCCGGATTGGTTCATGAAAGCGTGAATACTGTAGCCATCGGCGATTATTTGATCCTCTTTTTGAAGTTCGTAATCAACTCGGATCTTGGCGAACGGCCGTTCTTTGATGACTGAATTGATGGTTACGATATCGTCATAAGTCGCAGGCCTACGATAGTTCATTTTGATTTCCACGACCGGCAGCAGGATGCCCGACTCTTCTAGCTTGGCATAAGAAATCCCTTTTTCCTTCAGCAAATTGCCTCTCGCGATCTCTAGCCAAGGAAGGTAACTGGCATGATGAGCGATCCCCATCATGTCGGTTTCCGCGTAGCGAACTTCGATATCGGTTGAGCTGGTTATCATGATGCGGAAATATCTAAATGCGTAGTATTATTTTAATTACGAAAGTTCAACAGGGTCGCTACGCATGTTCTCGTATTCGAATAGCGTCTTAAACGCGTTATGCCAAGAGAATGAACGTGACCACGCGAGACCTTTGGCCCCCATTTTTTCTCTCAAGTTTCCGTTTTCGATCAGTCGAGTGAGAGCTTTTGTCAAAGAAGGCTCATCTCCCGGATCGACTAAGATCCCATTCTCGCCATCGGAAACGGCATCTTCTACTCCTCCTACCCGATTAGCTATGATCGGCAAACCGTGAGCGGCAGCTTCTAGGTAGACGAGTCCAAATCCTTCGATACTGTTTCGATAGGGAGTACTGGTCATAGCAAAAAGGTCGGATTGAGCGTAGAGTTCCCGCAACCGATCATTGGTGACGTCACCATAGAACATGACTCGGAATTCCGAGCTTTCAGCCAAAGCTCGAAGGCGATCGCCGAATCCGCGCTTATTGCCCGACCCGACGATTCCGAGCTCTAAACCCGATTTCAGTTCTTTGGGGAGGTGTCTGAGGGCGGTTATCAAGCGGTCATGACCTTTCCTGGGGTGAAGCCGACCAACCGTCAGAATGCGAAAAACTTTTCCGTCCCCGCTCTTGGAGGATGCCGCTTCCTGAAAATCGGCTTTCAGGGCGCCGTGAGTGATAACGGTTTTACGTTTCGCGAATGGGAACTTTTGTCCCAGTAGATTGGCCGAGAAACTCGAGGGAACACTGATGCAGTTAGCCCTCTTCAAGACGTGCCGAACAGATAGGCGTGAGAGTGGATTCGAGGAAAATGTGTTAATCTCCGATCCGTGTAGTGTCAGGGCCAGCTTGCTCGGTTGGATGAGTTTCAATGGAAGAAGCGCTCTAAGACTGAGTATCGGCCCGGGGTCGGTTATGTAGACTATGGAATTGGAAAGTCTCTTCCGGTCGCGAAAACACTCGAGAGCCATCCTGAATTGGCAGCTTAAATCTTGGGTTCCCGTCAAGGGCACGCGGCGGATTTTGAACGGAAAAATTGAATCGTCGCTGGATTGGCAGGCCGGCGCCCAAACCTCGATCTGCTTGCCCAATTCGGAACCTGCTCTAGCCATTTCCTCGGTGAATGTAGCAATTCCTCCCCTCGTAGGAGCGAATTCATGGGTCAGTACGATTATGGGGAGATCGATTGGCATCATCTTCTTGTCACTCGATTTAATATTGGAGCGGCAAATGGATTGTATTGAAGACTATGCGGAAATTGGGAAGCATTGAAATCGCTGTCGGGCTCATGAGCGCCTGCCTCGAAGAGCTCTAGGGGGAAGATACTAGCGAGAGAGTTCCAAAGGTTCATTTTGAATTTCGGGTCCATGTTTATGATTTACAAACCGGAAACAGGGACCTTTGCTAACATCGACAATGTCAAACCAGACGACTACGAAGACCGAAATCACAGGAGCGCGGGCATCCGGGAGTGAGGAATTGCTTCGTGACACTTTAAAACGTTGCTCACCTGAGACGCTTGAAGCGGCTCTACAATACCGGGCGAACGGCGATGTTTCTTTGGTCCCCGTTGTTGTTTTGGGTATTATAGAACGTTTTCTCGACCCAGATGTAGTTGGCAAGCTTCGCAGTGGGGATGATTCGGTTCGGTTTATGGACGACTTGGGAATGGATTCGTTGACCATGATCGAAGCGATCATGATGGTTGAAGAATCATTGGGGGTCTCTATAAAGAACGAGGAACTGCTAGACCTTCGCACGCTCGGCGATTTGAAATCATTCATCCGAGGAAAAATAACGGGCCACTCAAGCGGCGAAACGAGCGACTTTTATTCGATCGAGAAGGTAGCTGCCATAATGCCGCAACAAGAGCCGTTCTTGTTTCTCGAGCAGGCTAATCTGTCCAGCCGTTCTGCGGAGGGCAGATACACGATTTCGGGCAACGAAGCCTTTTTGGAGGGGCATTTTAAAGGAAACCCTGTTTTCCCGGCGTCCATCATGCTTGAAGCTCTGGGCCAGCTGGCGGTGTTCGCGTTGCTTAAGAATCCGCCGGAGGAAATTAAGTCGGCGATAGATATGACAGAGGTTTATTTCACGGGGGTTGACGGCGTCCGCTGTCACCGTGTCTGCCGGCCGGGAGAAATTCTGGACATGAGCATCAACGTTAAACGAGTTCGGGAACCGTTGGCGGTTTTCTCGGGCCAGATATCGGTTGGCGGGGAGAAGGCTGTTGTAGCGGAAGAGATCACCCTAGCATTTAAGCCGGTCGACCATCACTCGAATGGCGCGGGTACAGCGGTAAATGGCTTTTCCGCTTCTAACGGTAGCGAGCTTTCGAGAAACGGAGCTCACTAGTCCATTCAAAGGATCGGACTCTTGGAAGAGTCTTCGAATTGGGGATTACAGACGCCTCAGCAAGTTGCGTCGAAATTCTAGACTTGGATTTGTTGGGCTTTTTTAATGCTCTATGCGAATGAGTGGATGTTCGAATAGGGATTCATGGAACGAAAACGCGTATTCATTACTGGTCTAGGTATCGTTAGCGGAATTGGCAACGATCTCAGCAGCGTGACCGACAGCTTGTGCTCGCTCCAGCACGGTTTTCGACCGTTTCCGACGTATTCTCCGTATGAGGACGATGACAGCGGAGCAGTAAAATTGGTATCCGCCCCAGACGGATTTGAAGTTGATTCGCTCGATTTCGAAGATTGGACCTATCCATCAGAATACCAGATCCGGAGGGAAGAGTTACGCGGCCTGGCTCCCCACGGATTGTATGCCTACTGCGCCATGAAGCAGGCGATAGGAGATGCAAAGCTGAACGAGGCCGATGTATCAAACTTCGATACGGGTATCTACACCGCTTCCGGTGGTTCAACCCGAATGATCTACAGCAATATTCAGCGAATGCGGGAACTCGGGCCTATGCGCTGTTCGCCTACTGGCATCGTATCGTCGATTTCGGGCACGCTCAGCTTCAATCTCGTAGCGATCTTCAAAGTCTTGGGCAATTCGTGCGGGTTCTCATCCGCGTGCGCCTCCTCGGGGCATGCCTTAGGCTTCGCCTATGAAGATATCGCCTTTGGACGACAAAGTCGGATGTTTGTAGTCGCGGGAGAAGATGTTAACTACGAAAGCGTTGTTCCCTTCACTGGTATGCGGGCTCTATCTCTTGAACGAGATCCCGAGCGGGCCTCTTGTCCTTTTGACAGATCTCGGAATGGCTTCGTTAGCGCGGGTGGAGCCGCTGTTCTCGTTTTGGAGAGCGAGGATGAAGTCGTCCGCAGAGGCGCTGACCCCTACGCAGAGCTAGCTGGATGGGGTCAAGCTAGTGATGGCCACAATGTCGCGATTTCCCACCCTGACGGGCGTGGTTTGGTGAAAGCGATGAAGCTGGCCTTCGAGTCAACGGCCGTGAAACCGGAAGATATCGATTACATTAACGCCCACGCTACTTCTACAATTATCGGCGATGCCAGCGAGGGGAAGGCCATCCAAGAGGTATTTGGCGAAGCCCGAGGCCGTCCTAAGATAAGTAGTACAAAGGCGATCACAGGTCACGGATTGAGTTTAGCCAGCGCACTAGAAGGAGCTATCGTTTGCCTGGCGCTCAAGAAGGACTTCACTCCGGGTTCAGCGCATATAGACGAAATCGACCCAGTGTTCGAAGGTCTTAACATCATCAGAAAAACTGAGATGACAGGGCCTGAATCCGCGTTGAGCAATAGCAGCGGGTTTGGCGGAGCTAACGTTTCCCTTATATTCAAAAAAGCGTGAGCTCGATATCCTTTATCTAAAGGGTATCAAGTTTCGGAGAGTCGCTCTTTAAGTAGCGTCCTTCGGGTTTTCGACTCACTGCTGCGGACGGCCATCGCGAAGGCAGCTGGATCTCCAACGATGATAGCCTTTTTGCGTCCACGAGTAACGGCCGTATAGATCAGGTTTCGCTGCAGCATCATAAAATGCGCTTTCAGCAGCGGAATAATGACTACAGGGTATTCACTGCCCTGGGACTTGTGAATGCTCACAGCATAAGCTAGAGCCAAATCAAAGAGGTCCGTCTTTTGATACTGGACGGATCTTCGGTCGAAATCGACGCTCAAAGAACCATCCTCTAAGTTTACGGATTCGATGATTCCTATATCCCCGTTGAAGACGCCAAGGTCATAATTGTTTCGGTTTTGCATGACTTTATCGCCCACTTTGAATTCCGACCCTCCGAGCTTGATGGAAGTGGTTCGCTGGTTGAGTCTAGATTGGAGAATCGTGTTCAAATTGGCTACTCCAGATTCTCCGCGATGCATAGGCGCTAGTACTTGACTATGGCTTACTGGATCAAGGGCCAGTCGGCGTCCGACGAATTGCTCGCACACTTCCAAGACCTTAGCGGAGCAATCCGGTTGGTCGAGGGCCCGAAGGAATTGGAAGTCCTCGTTTGGATCCAATTGGGTAGAGTTATCCACGGGTTCTGGCAGAGCGGCGATACCTCGATTTATGGAGTGGGCGTAGCGAACAATGCTACTTTTCTTGGACTGCCGGAAAATACGATCAAGACGAGTCAAAGGGGCTTGTTGACAATTGATTATGTCTTTCAGGACGTTTCCGGAGCCGACGGAAGGCAGCTGATCGACGTCGCCGACAAGAAGCAAGTGGCATGTATTGGGAATTGCCTGACACAGGCTCGAAGCAATGCGAGTATCCAACATGGAAGACTCATCGATAATCACGAATTGGGCATTTAGCGGTTTGGATTCGTTGATCGTAAACGCCCTGACGGAGGGGTCGAATCTTAGCAATCTATGAATCGTTTGAGCGAATGCTCCAGCGGATTCGCTCAAACGTTGAGCAGCCCTGCCCGTAGGAGCCGCTAGCACTGGACTCACTTTTTTCGCCTTCAAAATACTGACGATGGCTCTTAGGATTGTGGTTTTTCCAGTACCGGGCCCGCCAGTGATTATCGATATCTTATTGTCGAGAGCGGTTCGAATCGCTTCTTTCTGCTGATCGGCGAAATCGAAGCCCGCTCTTTCTTCCGCCCATTGAATCGCCCGTTCGATTTTGATAGGAGGCAACTCGCTCCCGCCAGTAAGGAGCCTGTGTATTGAGTGAGCGATTCGCGATTCGGCTTGGTTCGTATAGGGCAGCTGACAATGGGCTTCACCGGGGATTAGTTCGATGCGATCTATCGCTCGGTTTTCGATCACTCGGTGGATACCGGCGCTGGCGGTGGCTTCACCTATCTCTAGCTTCTCCGCGACGATCGTAGCTAATTCCGCTTGGGGCCAGGCAGTATGGCCTTCGTCTTGGATCTCGTGCATAACGAATTCAATTCCAGCGTCGACGCGCTTATCGCTCTCATTGCCTAGCCCCATGTTCAGGGCGATGCGGTCGCAAGTCTTGAATCCAATACCTCTTATATCTCGAGCAAGGCGAAATGGATTCTCTTTAATTAGATCGATAGCTACGAATTCCAACTCGTTGTGAATTTTCAATATTTGGGATGGAGTCAATCCGTAGGGAGTAAGGAAAAGAGATAGATCGCGTATATGGCTTTGTTCATCCCAGGCCTCTTTGATAGCCTTTGCTCGTTGTCTACCGATACCGCCGACTTCCTGAAGTCGGGCGGATTCTTCGGAAATGATTTTTAGCGTCGAATCTCCAAATCGATCAACGATTCGATTCGCTAGTCCTTTGGAAACGCCTTTTACCATTCCGCTCCCTAGGTATTTGCGAATCCCGTAAACGCTAGCGGGTAGGGAGGATTTGTATTCAAGGGCCTTAAATTGGGACCCATGGACAGTATGTTTGGACCAGTACCCTCGTAGCTTTAACGTTTCTCCACACTGAACGCCGGGCAGTTTGCCAACTATCGTTACGGTTTCATTTGAATCGTCGGGGCGGAGATCCGCGATGAGGTATCCGTCTTCTTCGTTTGAATACTTAATTCGCTCGAGTACGCCGCGAAGGCTGTCGCTGGCAGGTTGGCTTGGCACAAATTTAAGCGAATATGGAATCCATTAGTTCTGGCAAGCCATCGAAAATGGCGTCGGCATTCGCCGCTGCGAGCTCTTCCTTCGAGTGAGACCCGGTTGCGACGCAGAAGCACCTCATCCCCACACACTTGGCAGACTCGATATCGAATGGGGAATCACCGATTATGAGGGCCTCGCTGGGTTTGACGCCGAGTTGGCTCAAGGCATGCGTTGAGAGTTCAGGCTGGGGTTTGCGAAATTCAGTATCTTCGGCTCCTAGAATCAGGGAGAATGTGTCGTAGAGTCCGAGAGACCGGATAATGTTTCTTGTGTGCTTTCCGCTCTTGTTTGTGAAAACGGCGAGATGAAATCCCCGGTTTTCCAGTTTTTCTATAAGTTCCATCGCCCCGTCTAGAACACGGACGCCCTCTAAATGGATTTCGTCGAACCGCTTAATCCAATGGGCTTTTGCCTCCTCCAGCGATTCTTCGTCAAAGAAGGCCTTGATTGTTACAGGCATAGAGCCGCCAACTGCTCGTTTTACTTCGCCGTAGGTCGGGGGAGATTTGCCGAGGGCTTGGGCGGCGTATTCATAGCAGCGGAAGATAGTCTCAAAATGGTCGACTAGGGTGCCGTCCATGTCGAAAAGGACTGTAGAAATCTCATCAAGAGAGGGGCCATTTGCTAGATTTTTAACCATAACCTCGTTCGTTGCATCGTGCCTATGCATATCATAGGCAATGAAAATCACTGGTTTTCTTGGATGGGTGGCGGCTCTCTTGCCAATTGAAGCCCGGCGGGCTCAATTTGAGGGGCAACATAGCTCTACTGGAGTTAGCGGCAAAGCACTGTGAATAACTTGCGAGCAATTTGGTAAATTGCGAATTTTGAGGGGGTTTGAATGCTTTGGGCGTAACTTTTCTGGCACACCAGCTACACCTCCAGCGCGACTAAATGTAAAAGGGTTTTGCCCGACACTTGAAACTAGGATGGAATACTCCACGTTGATGGTAACGCTGCACGGAGTTGGCGATGCGCACGAGGCGATTCTCTTTCGGATCCCTCTCTGGTTGAGAGAAATTTTTAAGTAAATAATAAGCAAGTACTTATGGGATTTTTTTACCGGAATTCTCCAGGCACCTCATCGAGATTGGTCAAAATACCTAGAGTCCCCTTCAGTAGGCTTGACAGTTTGGGATGAATTAAGTGACACCGACTGAGAATTGGAAGCCGCTGTTTTTTACAAACTATACGTGTAGATGCCAAAAATTTCCCAAAATAATCGCGAAAGCATCCGGAGCACGGGCGGCATTGTTAATTCTTGTGAAGAATTCGCTTTATTAGAGGAAATCATAGAGCGTTTCGCGATTGATTCCCGGTTGAGGTCTGGGTTCCAGATATGAGGATCGGAATCGTAGGGTCCGGGGCTGTGGGTCTCTATTATGGAGCGAGATTGCAGCGATCGGGCCAGGATGTTCACTTTCTCCTTCGCAAGGATTACAGTGCAATAATGCGTAGTGGCATACGCGTCAGAGCCTCGGATACCAGTTTTCAGGTTGGAGACGTCAACGGCTATCTGGACGCGAAAGAGATCGGTGAGGCGGATTTGGTTGTCGTCTCTGTTAAATCTACTTCGAACGAGAAATTACCCGAGCTGTTGCAGCCTATGTTGAAGGCACGTACGATGATACTGACTCTGCAAAATGGCTTGGGAAACTACGAGTTCTTGAAAGCGGCATTCCCGGCCAACCCAGTTTATGTAGGCGCTTGTTTCGTTTGCCTTAATCGGGTAGCTCCGGGCGTCGTTGAAAACCATTATTTGGGGTCTGTCGTTCTTGGTAGCGATGAGAGAGTGGAGCGAACCGAAACGCGTTCTATAGCCAAGGCCCTAGAATTGGCTCGCATTCATTGTAGAGTTTCAGAGAACCCGCACCAACTGCTTTGGGAAAAGCTTCTATGGAGCGTGCCCTTCAATGGATTAGCGATAGCCGCGGGTGAAATTTCTACAGATCTGATCTTGTCGAGCGAGGTTCTGATCGGCCTAGTTCGAGGGTTGATGGAGGAAATCGTTTTGGGCGCGGAATCTCAAGGATTGAAAATCGATGCGAACATGATCGATCGCTTGATTGAAGAGACTCGCTCAATGGGGTCCTATCGACCTTCTAGTCTAGTAGATTTTCTCGAGAGTGAGCCCTTTGAGTTAGAGTCTATATGGGGCGAGCCTTTGAGGAGGGCTATGAACTCGGGTGTTGAGTTGCCGAAGTTGGAGACTCTTTACCGGCTGTTGAAAATCTTATGCGTTCCCAATGTTTAGGTTTCGACTAAGCTTGGGTTAGGGGAGCGTCGAGGGCTATAAGCTCTCGAGTATCGGGAATATCTTTGATTATCTGGCTGGGCATCGGACCTACGCCGAGGTAGCGCAAATTCGGTATGGAGCCAGGCGGAGTTTCGCCGTGAAAAGCGGAATCCAGTACGCCCTTAATCATGCCCGCTACATATGCTTTCGCCTCCGCTGGAAGATCGCTAAATGACCTGATGGTTGAGAGATCATCGCTCCAACCCGCGTATTGGCGGTAAACGGGTCTAAGGGATTTTCTCAACGTGTCATTTCGGGGAACGCGATAGCATCGCTGGCCCGAGGCATCTTCGTAGGCGACGCAGATTTTCAGATTTCCGCCCCAGCCATCTCCGTGGCCGAGAGCGTCGATCTTGTTAATCATTAGGTCGTCATAACCACCATAGCGGAGGGTGTCGGCTTTTTCGACGGCGTCATACCATCCAACCTTTCGTTGCCTTCCGGTAGAGGTTCCAAACTCGAGCTTTTTCAAGCGGTCGAAGAGAGGGTGGGGCTCATCGACTTGAGTTAGGAATGTATGAGTTCCAACCTTCGTATCGTAGGCCTTGGCTACTCCGAATACGTGTATCGGCTGAATGGGGATACACGCTGAATTGAAGAATTCCGAAGCATAGGTGTGGGACGCCGAAACGTTCGGCGAAAACCCTTGCCGTTTGTCGAGCCAGTAGGCTTGGCCAAATTCGCCCAACACGAATTTCCCGCGATTGCTGGCTTTCCGGACGAGTTCTCGGACATCGACAATGCGTTTGGACAATTCCTGACCTGCGGACCAGTAGGTGTCCAAAACTCTTTGGATATTTAGCGTGAACGGCTCGTCGCCCTTGAATTTGTGAAAATCGAATTCGGATTCCAAAAATAGGCCAGTTCCTATTGCATCAGCATTGGCCCGTAATTCCGCTTCCGTAAGCGTATCGAAGAACGCTTGCCAAGCGGTCTCGGACGCGCGGCACACGTGCTGAATGGTATCGCAGGCTCGATTCAGCTTTTGCGTTAGTTTGCGATCGAAGCTTTCCCGATCCGCCAGAAAATCGCCGTAATAGATTTGGAATTGGCCAACTTCATCTACATAGGAAGGTGTTATTCCTCGGCCGGTGCTGCCCCGGGGCTCCTCGTTCATCAAATTAACGCGATACCATTCCCAAGCAAGGTCCAGAAGGCGATGGGACAAGTCGGAAACCATCGTTCGCTCGTCAATAGCTAGGCGTTCTGTGACTCGGTAGCCTTCGGCGTCAACTGGAGCTAGTTCCCAGTGGAACTTCCTTGGATCGGCGACTACGCCGGCGCCGATAGCGAGATGGGCCACGGATTGGTCGACCACGCCTGCCGGCAATAGATTTAGTTTTAAGCCACCGGCAGTATGGCCTGAATTCGCGCCGCCATTAATCTTTATGACGATTTCAACCGGAGAATCTTCTCCGAGGCTTCCTTGAAGTTCGGAAACGACTTCCGAAATCAGTCGGCCTTTGCCTTCGTCGCCCATGCTAATGCCGCAATCGGCGATCAGTTTGCTTTTGAATTCCGTTAAAGCCATGGTGTATCTATTGAAATTAGAGGTCGGAAGTTGCCCAAAATAAATGTTTATTTCCAGCCAATAGCCAGCGGCCCACTTGATGGTTGATATGGGCGCAAGCTCGGGTTGAGGAAAGATGCCAGGGATACTTCAGCTTTCGTCAGCTGCGCTTGGAAACTTCGATAACATCGTGCGGCGCGGATTCTTTCATGCCCGCTGGGCTGATTCTCACGAAGCGCGACTTTTCTTTCAGTTCGGCCAAGTTCTTCGCTCCGTTGTAGCCCATGCCCGCCTGAAGCCCACCGACCATTTCGGCTAGGATGTTCGCCACGGATCCCTGGACTTCTTTGAGTCCTTCGATTCCCTCTGCGGTCATTTTTCTAGAGGTATCCGTTTTCTTGTGGCCGTATCTGGCGGCGGAGCCCTTTTTCATGGCGCTCAAACTACCCATGCCTCGGTACTGCTTGTAGAGTTTGTTGTTGATCTCCACAATATCCCCCGGAGCCTCGCGACTTCCGGCAAGGAGACCGCCCAGCATAACGGAATCGGCGAGAGTCATGGCTTTAACGATGTCTCCAGATTTCGTGATCCCACCGTCGGCTATAATGCGAACGCCCTTTTTGGCGGCCCCTTTCGATGCGTTAAAAAGGGCGGAAAGCTGGGGGATGCCGACGCCGGCCACGACTCGGGTGGTGCAGATCGATCCAGGACCTTGACCCACTTTAATAGCGTCTGCTCCGCGTTCGGCCAGGTATTCGACACCGTTGCCAGAGGTCACATTCCCAGCTAGAATGGTCAAATCCTTGAACTCGCCTCGAAGAAGGGAGACGACGTCGCCAATACTCTTGGTGTGCCCGTGAGCCGCTGAAACGGCAATCGCATCCACTCTTTCGCTACAGAGATTGGTAACGTGCTCTACAATAGCATCTCGATCCAAAGTCCCATCCTCTTTCCAAACCGTAGAAATGGCCGCTCCAACCAGGAGTCGAAAATCGGAATCCCGAGAGGGCTTTAGAACGCTTTGCGATTCCGACATGATTCGCTCGATATCGGATATGCTGACGAGGCCCTTCAAGCGATTCGCATCGTCGATAACTAGTAGTTTGTTGATGCCCAGGTGTTCGCTAAAGAACTTATCAGCCACATCGATAGGGTTGGGTTTAACCACTGCTTCATTTAAAGTGAGCACCTTTGAAACGTGATCCATTGCTTCAGCCACTTTGATATGGCTGTATCGGGCTTTCACCACGCGGCTGCCAAGCAAGCCAGCAAGCGTGCCGTTTTCGTCGGTAACCGGAAATGTGCGGAACTTGTAGCCCTTTTCTTCGATTAGCTCGATGACGTCGCCGATGTATATATCCGGTGTGACGGTGATCGGGTTGGGGAGGAGTCCGTTAATGTGATACTTGACGCGTGTAACCTGAGAAACCTGCTCTTTGTAGGGCATGTTATAATGGATAATCCCCATTCCGCCGCTACTAGCCATGGCTATGGCCATCCCGTACTCGGTGACGGTATCCATATCCGAAGAGATGATCGGAATATTAAGGGAAATTCTCTCGGATAGCCTGGTTTCCAGATTGGCTTCCTTAGGAAGTATCTCGCTGTAGTTGGTCGCCAGGGAAACGTCGCCGTAGGTTAAAGCGGTTCCCTTGTGCTGAGAAAAAAACGCGTCTGCGCGTTGGTAGAAATTGTTGTCGTCGAAGTTCGCTGAACGCTCTCGGGCCATGATCTGGCATAGGGAGTTGGATTTACCGAATCAAGTATTTTGAGGTGGCGAGAGTAAAAAAGGTGGTCATATCTAGAGTGCCTAGATTGAGTCGCAACCTATGGTTGAATTCGCTTACAAAGCTTATAAGCGGACGTTTGCCGATGAGTATCAAACGGCTTCGCATGAGCTGTCTCGGCGTCCGGGGATTTTGTTGAGACTACGTGATGGCGATGGGAAGGTTGGGTTTGGAGAGATCGCTCCCATCGAGTCATTCGGGACTGAGTCATTCCTAGCGGCCCTTTCGTTTTGTTCAGAATTGCAAGAGAATTTTGAATACGATAAGGTGCTTGATCGTATGAATTTGTTTCCCTGCTTCCGATTCGCCTTGGATTCAGCCCATGAAATGCTTTTACGTGAAAATGAGCTGGGTTTGTTGCAGAAGCCTTGGCCAGTGTGCGGTTTGGTTACTGCTTTGGGAGATCGTAACCGTTTTGAAAAGCTGCTCGGTCAAGGCTATCAGTCGTTGAAAATCAAAATCGGGAAATCGGAATTTGCTGAGGAGAGCCGTATGGTGAATGCCATTGTTGATATGTCGGAAGGTAAAATCCCCATTCGCATGGATGCTAATGGGACATTGGATCGGGCTAGGACGGCCCGATGGATGGAGTTCGCGAGCGAGCGTCCAGTGGAGTTCATCGAGCAGCCTATGGCGAAAGGAATGGAGGGGGAGATGAGCGCTATCGCTCGAGATTTTCCGGTCAAATTGGCTTTGGACGAGTCCGTTTGCTTTGTAGACGATTTAAAGCGCTGGAGCGATTCTCACTGGGAGGGGGTCTATGTAGTAAAGCCATCGATCGCGGGCAACCGCCAGGCTCTATTGGACGAGCTGGAAAAGCTACCTGAGGACTCAGTTGTCTTTTCAAGCTCTCTTGAATCGATGGTTGGAGCTTCAGCAGCTCTCAGCTTGGCTGTCGAATCTGGTAAGCAAGTTCGTGCGTTGGGGTTCGGAGTGGAGGACTTGTTTCTAAACGATGGGGCTTCGCTGCCATTAGGGCCTTTTTTGCAGCCAGATGGTTTGGGATCGATGGAGGATTTTGAAGACTTATGGAACAACGTTTAGAAGCCCGTTTGCAACACGCTCTTAACGGCGAGTTATTTCCGCAATTCGCGGGAAATTGGGCTTCGGAGATCGATCGAGCAGTGCAGTTGCTCTCCAGCGTTTGCGAGGCGCGGAGCGAGCGAAAGCGGATTGCCCTGGAAGCTTCTGATCCAGTCAGGTTCTGGGCCTGTTTTTTCCTCGTCGCCAACTGGGACTGGGATATCTTCCTGTTCAATCCGCATTGGGGCGAAAAGGAGCGAAAGGAAGCTTTGGAAATCGCTCGACCGCACTGGGTGGTGGATGGCGCCTCTATTGAAAAGGAGATTGAGGGCATAGTAACTTCAAAGGAAACGGAAAGTGAAATAGAAGGATTTCGAGTGATGATTCCTACGGGCGGGTCTTCGGGTAAGATCCGATTCGCCATCCATGATTGGAGAACCCTCGTGGCTGCAGTGGAAGGGCTCAGGAAGCATTTCGATTCGCCAGCAATCTCTTCGCTATGTATGCTGCCACTGTATCATGTGAGCGGTTTCATGCAAACGATTCGCTCTGCGATTACTGGAGGAAAAGTGGTATTCAATTTGGGCTCGGGTTTTATCGAGAATTGCCAGGCACTTTTTTCCCTGGCTCCGGATGATAGATTCCTGTCCTTGGTTCCTACACAATTGAGGAGGCTGCTTCAAGACGACTTGAGCGTGCGTTGTCTTGGAGATTTTCGAGCCATTTTTTGCGGAGGAGGGCCCTTGCCCCAAGATCTAGCGAGGGCTTCGCGAAAGGCCCGCTTGCCATTGGCCCCTACGTACGGCATGACTGAAACGGCCGCCCAGGTGGCGACTCTGTTTCCGGAAGAGTTTCTTGCTGGAGTTGGTGGACAGGGAAGTCCGCTTCCACACGCTTGTATCGACATCTTAAACACTGATTCAGGGTCTGGAAACGTGGGCGACGTTTCGGTACAATCGTCATCGTTGTTTCGAGGGTACTTCGGAAGTGCGGCGCGAGGAGCACGCCCTTTAGCAACAGGCGACCGGGGGGCGAAAGACGAGAAAGGCCGGATATCGATTTTAGGAAGGGGCGGAAGGACGATAATTTCCGGTGGAGAGAATATCGATTTGCAGGAAATCGAGAATGCATTTACCGAGACGCGACTTGTAAGGGATGTCGTAGCATTCGGAATGGACGATGAAAAATGGGGCGCGCGACTATGTGTCGCTTATACTGCTGTGGATGGGAAGAATGTGGAAACCGATCTGAAATTGGCTATTGGCAGGCGCCTGGCGTCATTCAAGCAGCCTAAATCTTGGCTTAGTGTCGATGCTCTGCCAAGGAACGGAATAGGTAAGGTCGATTTGGCAAGTTTGCATAAGCTGATAGAGGATTCCAATGAAGCGGACGTTGAAAAGCGATTAGATCGCCGACTAAAAGATGGACCTTCATAACGGATGTCCGTAATTTGGTTTCGAGATTCTTTGTTGGATATGAAGGGTGCCGCCTAAATCTGAGTTTTAGGAGCAACGAGGTTCTGCACAGCCATGACTAAACGAGAGATAGCGGATATTCTACAGGAGATTGCCACCTTGCTGGAGCTCAAAGGTGAGAACCCCTTCAAAATCAGGGCCTATGCTAATGGGGCCAGGGCTTTGGAGTCTTTGGACGAAGATCTGGATGTTCTAATTGACGAGGCTCGTTTGCCGGAAGTCCCTGGGTTAGGCAAGGCTCTCGTGGAAAAAATCGAGACCCTTCACGAAACGGGCAGCCTGGAATTCTACGATAAATTAAAGGATTCCATTGATGATGGATTAGTATCCATGCTGGAGATACCTGGATTGGGAGCGAAAAAGATAAAGGCGCTGCATGATGCCTTGGGTGTAGCGACAATCGAGGAACTTCAAATGGCCTGTGAGGAAAGCAAGATAGCTGAGCTAAAAGGCTTCGGCAAAAAGTCCGAGGAGAAGATCGCCGAGGGAATCCGCAATCGGGAAGCGTATGGAAAGCGACATCTTTGGTGGAAAGCTCGCGAGATCACCCAACCGATTCTCGATGGCCTATTGGCGCTTCCACAAGTTGAAATGGCATCGCACGCGGGAAGCTTTCGTCGCAAACTTGAGCACGTTGGTGATTTGGATTTCATCGTTGGTTCCACTGAGCCGGGACCGATCATGGATTGGTTCGTGGCTCAAGACCGAGTCAAGGAAACGACGGCCAAAGGGGATACGAAGGCCAGCGTGCGTTTTGATAGCGGATTGCAAGCGGATCTGCGGGTGGTTCCGCCGAAGCAGTTCTATTTCGCATTGCATCATTTCACGGGTTCGAAAGACCACAACGTGGAAATGAGGCAGCGAGCGCTCGAGCGTGGGCTAAGTCTAAGCGAATGGGGATTGAAGCCGATCGATGCTGACAGCTTTGAGGAAGGAAAATCGGCCCAAAGCGAAACCGATATCTTCGCTGCTCTCGAATTGAGTTTTATCCCTCCGGAATTGCGCGAGGGCAGGGGCGAAATCGATGTGGCGGAGAGAGGCCCGATTCCAGATCTGATCGAAATCGAGGATGTTAAAGGAGTCTTCCACAATCATACGACGGCGAGTGACGGAAGATCCTCCTTGTCTGAAATGACGGGGGCTGCCCAAGAGCGTGGATGGGAGTACTGGGGTGTTGCCGATCACTCCAAGGCTAGCTTTCAGGCGAACGGATTAGACGAAGGTCGGCTGGAAGCTCAAATTAAGAGTGTTAAGGAGCTCAATGAGTCCGGCGAGTTTTCAACCTACGTCTTCTCGGGTATTGAGTGTGACATTCTCCCCGATGGTACTCTCGATTTGGACCAGGACCTACTGATGCGGTTAGATTATGTGGTTACCTCGGTTCACTCGTCGTTCTCTCAATCGATTGAAGAAATGACCGCTCGAATAATCAAAGCGATCGAGCACCCGGCTACAACGATGCTAGGGCACCTGACTGGCAGACTTTTGCTGAAAAGAGATGGCTATGAAGTGGACGCTCGAAAAGTGGTGGATGCCGCTATTGCCAATAGTGTGGTCATTGAACTTAACGCCAACCCTTACCGCTTGGATATGGATTGGCGGCTTTGGAAAAGCGCTGTCGAGAAAGGATTGCTCTCAAGCATAAACCCGGATGCCCACGCGCCGGAACACTTCGCTTTTGTCGAGGCAGGAGTAAATACGGCACGCAAAGGCTGGCTGACGGCGGAAAACGTGATCAACACTTTGCCATTGAAAGATGTTAAAGAGGTCCTTGGCCGGAAGCGCCGTCATTTAAAAGGGTGATTCTTTCGGCATCAAAACGGAGAGTTGGCCAGATGAACGGCGAGACTCGCAACCGCTGCGATGTGTCTCAGTCTGTTAGAAGTGTGACACAATTTGTGCCATATTGGCTTGATTGAGTTTACGTTAGATTAGCGTTTTTCGAGGTAACTATTTTGTAAGTAACTGTTATATAGCTGGATAAGTGTTTTTATGGCGGTTGGTACGAACTTTGCTAACCTTTTTTGCCATGGGACGCGTACTAGGAGTAGACTTAGGTACTACAAATTCTTGCATGGCAGTGATGGACGGCGATGAGCCCGTGGTTGTGCCTAATGCTGAAGGGGCCCGCACAACCCCCTCCATTGTCGCTTTCACCAAATCAGGCGAACGTCTGGTGGGACAAGCGGCCAAACGGCAAGCGGTTACCAATCCGAGAAACACGATCTTTTCCGCGAAACGGTGGGTAGGGCGTAAGTACACGGAAGTAGCTTCCGAGGCAGAAGGAATCCCGTATTCGATCGTAGAAGCGGACAATGGTGACGCCTTCATTGAGTGCCAAGTGGGGGACAAGGTGGAAAAATTCGCTCCTCAGCAGATCTCTTCGTTTGTCCTGGCGAAGCTGAAGGCTGATGCTGAAGCGTATTTGGGAGAGACTATTACCGAAGCGGTAATCACGGTCCCCGCTTACTTCAACGATAGTCAACGCCAAGCGACCAAGGACGCTGGTAAAATTGCCGGTCTTGACGTTCTCCGCATTATCAACGAGCCAACGGCCGCCTCGCTCGCCTATGGTCTAGATAAAAAGAGCGACGAAAAGATCTCCGTATTCGATTTAGGAGGAGGTACGTTTGACGTTTCCATCCTCGAGATTGGCGATGGTGTGTTCGAGGTCAAAGCGACCAATGGCGACACCATGCTGGGAGGCGACATCTGGGACCAGGCCATCATTGATTGGATGGTGGGCGAGTTCAAGAAGGACAATGGTATCGACCTGGCAGGCGACCCGATGGCTCTTCAGCGGCTGAAAGAGGAAGGTGAAAAAGCCAAAATCGCGCTGTCCTCTACAACGACTTACGATGTTAATCTCCCTTTTATCACTGCAGATGCTTCTGGACCGAAGCACCTTAACTTGCAGCTGACTCGGGCGAAACTTGAGCAGATTACTGACGATCTCTTCGCCCGTTGCCGTGTGCCTTTCGAGAACTGTCTTAAAGACGCAGAGCTCACTACTTCTGAAATCAACGAGCTGGTTTTAGTGGGGGGCATGACCCGCATGCCCAAGGTGGTTGAGATCGCCGAAGATTTGGCTGGCAAGAAGCCTCACCAAGGCGTGAATCCGGATGAAGTAGTCGCCGTTGGAGCGGCGATCCAAGGGGCGGTACTCAAAGGAGACGTGCGGGATGTATTGCTTCTCGATGTTACTCCCTTGACTCTCGGAATCGAGACGGCTGGAGGAGTATCAACAGCTATGATACCGAGGAATACGACGATTCCGGCAAAGAAATCACAGGTTTTTTCCACCTACGCCGATAATCAGCCTTCTGTCGAAATCAAGGTCCTTCAAGGCGAACGCCCAATGGCCAATGACAACAAGGTTCTCGGGAACTTCCATCTGGATGGTATCCCACCAGCGCCCAGAGGTACACCGCAAGTCGAAGTGACATTCGATATCGATGCTAATGGTATCCTCAATGTATCTGCTAAGGATAAGGGTACGGGCAAAGATCAGAAAATAACGATTACCGGATCAGGCGGACTTTCGGAAGAGGACATCGAAAAGATGACCAAGGAAGCTGAGCTTCACGCAGAAGAGGACAAGAAGCTCAAGGAACGCGTCGAGAATCGCAACCAGTTGGACAGCACTGTTTACCAGATGGAGAAGATGCTCAGCGAGGCTGGCGACAAGCTTCCGGAGGACAAGAAAGGCCCGATTGAGGCAGGTTTGGCGGACGCCAAGAAAGCCTTGGAGTCGGAAGATCCCGATCAGATCAAGAAAGCCTTGGAAGATTTGAATAAGCTTGGAGCGGATCTTTACCAAGCGGCAGCGGCTGGCGGCGGCATGCCGAACATGGAAGACATGGCGGCCGGAGCGGCAGGGGCTGGAGCGCCTCCACCACCTTCAGGCGAAGGTAATGAGCCAGCTGATCCTAAGCCTGCGGACGTTGTCGACGCCGACTTCGAAGTGGTCGAAGAAGACGACAGCAAGGAAAAATAAGCTGTAATCGAATTTCGGTTTCCATGTACCTGCGCTGCTCGTACTGGAGCCCGACTAACTGATAACATAATCTAACTAAATCTAATCTAGTAAGAAATAACTCAAATATGAGCGCATCAACAAAAGTGAATGTAAAACCTCTTGGCGATCGCGTGCTACTCAAGCACGTCGAGGAAGACGAGCAAGTCCGCGATGGGATTATCATCCCGGACTCCGCCAAAGAAAAGCCTCAAGAGGCTGAAGTAATCGCCCTTGGAACGGGTGGCAAGGACGGCGACGGAAACGCAGTCGAGTTCAACGTTAAAGTTGGCGACCGCGTGCTTACCAGCAAGTATGGAGGAACCGAAGTGAAGATCGACGGGGAAACCTACGTGCTCGTTCGTGAAGATGATATCCTTGGTGTCATCGAATCCTAATCAACTGAACCATTAACCCACAAACTAACGTATCTAAAAGACAATTACGATGGCTAAACAATTGATATTTGACGAAACCGCTCGACATAAAATCCTGAGTGGTGTCGAAACCCTCGCGAAAGCGGTAGAAGTAACCCTGGGCCCTAAAGGCCGCAATGTGGTAATCGACAAGAAATTCGGTTCTCCAAACGTCACGAAGGACGGCGTTACGGTAGCAAAAGAGATCGAGTTGCCAGATCCATACGAGAATATGGGCGCCCAAATGGTTCGCGAAGTCGCCTCCAAGACTTCCGACGCTGCTGGTGATGGAACGACGACCGCTACTGTGCTTGCTGAAAGCGTCTTCCGCGCTGGTCTCAAGAACGTAACTGCTGGATCGAACCCAATCTATTTGAAGCGTGGCATCGACAAGGCGGTAGAAGCGGCTGTAGCTGAACTCGCTAACATTTCTAAAGCGGTTGAGTCTCGCGAGGAGGTAAAGCAAGTCGCTACCGTCTCAGCTAACTGGGACGAAACTATTGGCGATATCATCGCGGATGCGATGGATAAAGTCGGTAAGGACGGAACGATTACGGTTGAAGAAGCTAAGTCCATCGAAACGACTTTGGACGTGGTTGAAGGTATGCAGTTCGATAAGGGCTACCTGTCTCCTTACTTCGTAACGGACAGCGAGTCTATGGAAGCTTCTCTTGAGGAAGCCTACATATTGATCCACGAAAAGAAGATCAGCAATTTGAACGATTTGCTGCCCCTTCTCCAAGAAGTAGCCAAGACCGGTAAGCCGTTCTTGCTGATTGCGGAAGACATCGAAGGCGAAGCGCTGGCTGCTCTCGTTGTGAACAAGATCCGTGGCACGCTCAACGTATGCGCGGTTAAGGCTCCTGGCTTTGGCGATCGCCGTAAGGCTATGCTCGAAGACATCGCTATCCTTACTGGAGGGCGCTGCATCACTGAAGATCTCGGTATCAAGCTCGAGAACGTTCAGATCAGCGACTTGGGTCAGGCCAAGAGCATTAAGGTTGACAAGGAAAACACCACAATCGTCGAGGGTTCTGGTTCTGCCAGCGACATTCAAGGGCGCGTGAAGCAAATCCGTCGTCAAATCGATGAAACCACTTCCGATTACGATCGCGAAAAGCTGCAAGAACGCCTGGCGAAGCTAGCCGGGGGTGTTGCCGTAATCAACGTTGGTGCAGCAACCGAGCCAGAAATGAAAGAGAAGAAGGCTCGCGTTGAAGATGCGTTGCACGCTACTCGCGCTGCCGTAGAAGAGGGCATCGTTCCTGGCGGTGGTGTTGCTTTGATTCGCGCTTCCAAAGCTATTGATTCGCTGAGTCTTGAAGGCGACCAAGCGATAGGCGCGGAGATCATCCAAAAGGCTGTTAGCGGACCAATCCGTCAGCTTTGCGAAAACGCCGGCGTAGAAGGGTCGGTTGTCGTCAAGGAGATCCTCGCGAGCGAAGGAAACATGGGATACAATGTGGCTACCGACGTTTACGAGGATCTGCTCAAGGCCGGTGTCGTCGACCCGACCAAGGTAACGCGTTCTGCATTGCAAAACGCGGCCTCGATCTCAGGCCTCCTGCTAACCACCGAGTGTATGATCACGGACATTCCTGAGAAGGAAGAAGCAGGTCCGGGTGGTCATGACCACGGCGGCATGGGTGGCATGGGCGGCATGATGTAATTATCGGCCATAGCCTAAGCATACGCTTATTTTGGCGGCTCTCCTAGTGAGAGCCGCTTTTTGTGTGAATTTACCGCATGCAGTGAAAAAGCTGTTACGATGGCGTCACACGGAGCAATCAGCTAAAATGCTGGTCTCACTTACCAACCGAGCACGACGATCACCCGTCCTTTTGGTGGGATGAGTGCTGGGAGCACGCGTTCGGAGTTAGGGAAAGGGAATTCATGGAAACGATATTGGTTGTCGATGATGAGCCGTTGATCCGATCGATGTTGGACAGCGCCCTGTCGGCGGTTTGCTAATCGGTAGTGGTAGCCGGCAGTGTCCACGAAGCGATCGATCTAATTGAAAGCGGAGTGTTCCGATTTGGCGCAGTCGTGACGGACTACAACTGGGGCTATGGATCGGGACAAGATATCATCAAAGCCATCAGATCGAAAGGTTTGAGTTTTCCAACGATCGTAATGTCTGGAAGCCTGAGAATCGATCGTGAAAAGAGCATCAGACAAGGATTCTCGGCGTACTTTCAAAAGCTATTCAGTTGTTTAGAATTAGGGCGCAAACTCAAAGCCTTGCTAAAGAAGCGATCGAATCCGACTGCCGTTTGGTAGGAGGATCAAGTCGTTTGTCGGCACTTTAGTAGTGATTAATGGGGATTTTATTGCAGCATTCCCATCATTCATGAAGTCGCTTTCGCTAATCCTCTTGTTATTACTGTTTTTCGCTGGAGCTCGCGTCTACGGACAATCTGAGCCGTCATCGATTGCTCTGAAGAAGTCTGGCGATGCGAAGATCGCCATTCCCTTCGCCGCTTTTGGCCAAGAATACATGATGTCGACGTCGCTTATCCCGCAAGCGGGCTCAGTAACGGGTAGGGGGTTGCTGGGCCGAATTGTCTTGTTCGAGAAGTTCGACGACAGCGTTGATATGTATGAATCAACAAAGGGGCAGGTCGTCACCGAAGATCTGCCTGCTCGCCGATTACTGGCCACCTTCCAAATTGTATCTGAAGATGCTGATGCTGTAGTAATCGATTTTAATCAAGGGATGCGCCGGCTGTTGTATCAAGGTTGGTACACATCGAGTTCCCGATATGATTCAGGAGTTCTGGAACGGACAGCGGAACTTCCGCAGGCTCGCGTTTTCGATGTATACGAAGAGGGCGAAAATCTTGTCATTCGGCAGACGGTCCAAGCCAGGAATCGGGAGGTTAACCAAAATCGGGAAACCCGCTTGGAATTGCGGTATTTTATTAAACCCTACACGGAGTCTGATTTTGAAGGGAAAGAATCGAATCCTGTAGAAACGCGCTACGCTCGCTTCTTCGAAACGCAGCCTCACTTGGAGCTGACTAGCGGCCGGCAAACCGTAAAAATGGGACGTTTTGACGAATCAGAACATATCGTCTTCCACTATAGCGCGAACACCCCAAGCGAGTATGAAGATGCGGTTAAAGAAGGGATCCTCTATTGGAATCGAGCCTTTGGAAAAGAAATCGTCTTGGCCGAGAAAGCGCCAGAAGGGGTGACGGCTCCGGATGTACAAAGAAACGTGATACAATGGGTGCCTTGGGATAGTGCTGGTTTTGCCTATGCGGATGCTTTGCTGGATCCACGTACAGGCCAAACACTACATGGGCAGGCCTTTATGACGAGTGTCTTTGGTATTAGAGGAAAGGCGCGAGCTCGAGCCTTGATCCGATCCATGGCCGAGATCGTCGAGGAAGCCGAGGATTCTGATGGAGATGGCGAAGAGGAAGGTGCCTTCTCCTTGTTCGGAATGCGCAGCGCGTGTCGTATTGATCCCGTTGAATTCGCCAAGCAGTTGTCCCAAGGTTTGGAAGAGCTCTTGGCGGACCCGGATCTCACGGATGAAGCCGTTCTCAAGCTGTCTCAAGACTACGTTCGGGAAGTGACGGCTCACGAGGTTGGGCATGTCCTAGGATTGCGGCACAATTTCGCGGGTAGTTTGGATGCCGATATGAGCCCCAAGGAATTAGATACTTTCATTAAGGACTACATTGTCGGGAATGATCTTGAAAAGTACGCAGATCGAACGACTTCGAGCTCCAGCATGGAGTACACGGAATTCAAGGCGGCCGTTTTCATCGGCTGGAAGATGAAGGCCCAGAACACGCCGTTAGTGCATGACAAGGCGGCTATTCGATGGGGGTACTTCGATCACAAGGAAGTCGTTGAAGAAAAAATGCTTTTCGGAACGGATCCGGACGTATCCACTTTTGGCGATATTGAGCGCTTCGATTATGGGGTTGATCCGTTGCTGGCTAGGTATCAAGAGATTTCAGGCCAACTCAGGTTCTTGCCGAACAGCGTCATTGAGCGATTTATACAGGCTCGGGCTCCCAGAGATCCTAGAGATCGAGAACCTCTGGAAACTGTCAATCTCAGTGTCAGGCGGTATGCGTCTCGGCTAGCCTCGGCCTATGGAGGAATCCTCTCCTGGTTTAGTTCGGAAACCCGTTCTCGTAGAGTGGAGAACGCCTTCGACTTCATTGGCGATTTGAACGAAGACGAGCGGATCAAAGCCCACTGGGAATATTTGAACCGGCAATTGGAATCGCTCGGTGGAGTCGATCGAGTTTTGTTTTCCTACCTGCCTGTAGATATGGGCCTCAAGTTGAGTGACGAGTTGGAGGATGTGGCCATCGCTCCAAAGATCGAGTCTGAGAAAATGGCCCAGCGGCTCGAGGAACTATTGGATACGGAAACCTATGCGACCTTTGTCGGTCTGGATGAAGAAACCTACGCTTGGACCGAAGAAGAGAAATCTATCATTCTCGAGCGAGGAATGACGCTTTTTGACGAGCTCGAAGAAGCTGTTATCGTAGAGATTCTCAAGCGGTATGAGAAAGCGACCCGAGATCTTGGTTTGAAAGCGAACGATACGTTGTCTGATGACGATGCCGTCGCCAGACTGGAAAGTCGCATCATCGAGTTGGCCAAATCAGTTCTCGTGGAAAAAAGTAAGAACGCCCGCATTCGCGGGAAAGTGGATAAGGCCCTGGTTGAAGTCATTGATTTCCAATACGAACACGATACTCGGCTGGCCGCTGCCAAGGCGCTTAACGATAAGACGGGCTCCTTTCCAGCCTGGGCTAAAGAAGCTAAGGAAAAACTGCACGAAGAATTGAAGAAATCAGTCGACGAGGCTTTGAACATTGGAAATTTCAAGAATTTCGAAGACGACATGCTCTCGCGTTCACTAAGAGAGTGGTACCTTAAGCAACAGGAAATACTCAAATTGCTCCCGCCCGCGAAAAAGGCTCCCAGCAATGGGAAAGCGAGTTAGTTTTCCCTGCTAGAGCTACATCCTTTAGGAATCCTACTCATGCCCTTTGGTCTGGGTCCCTCAAGAGTCAGCGGTCGGTTTGTTGTCGCCATCCGAATCAACTGCCCGATTATTAGCGGTAGAAGAATAAAAAAGGCGATCTTGGCGATGAGCGAACCTATTGGAGGAAACTCATTATTCGCGTTGGCGGATAGGGCCAGGCGCCAGAGAGGCGTGATAACCATGCCTATAAGGTTCGAAAGCGTCGCGTTGAATAACGCGGCTCCAGCGTCGCCACAGCTATTTGCGGTAAACACGGTGGATGAAAAGATAGTCGATGGCAGGACGGAAAGAAGAAGCAGTCCGGGTTGAAGATTTGAGGGAATCCAGCGGCCGAACAGGATAATCAACAGGAGCATCAGCGCTGGCGAGATCAGAAATATGCAGCTCTGGCAGTATATATGGAGTCTCCATCTAGTGACGCGGATAAGCAGTTTCCGGGTTTTCAGCGTTAGGCCCTGGAAGAAGAAGATCAGGGCGATAGCTATCTTCGTCGTTATCTCTGTCTTCAGAGGGCCCCCTTTTGATCCAATATTGGGGGAAAAGTAGGCCAAGAGAATCGCAATGAGGATGCCTCCTGTCAAAAGCTAGCCTTTGAGACGAAATAACATGCTGCTATTATCCCGAAAGCCTATTAGCTGGTTTGATCTCTCTAAACGGTTTCAAATTAACTGGTTTGTAATGGGGCGACCCATTAGAAGCTGATCGAAATGAAATCGTTTACTAGGTGCTGTCCTAAAGCCTCGAAAATCCTTCCGGATCCATACTTCGAATCCCATTGGACTCGATCGAGATCGAAGTGGGCCTGAAGGGCTGTAGAGGTTTCGTTGTATCCCAAAAGGGCGATTTCCCGATCTTTGTCTGGAGCAATTTTGGTCGCGGTTTCAACAAAGCTGATTTCGTAGACGCAGGTATGCCCAGCCACGGGAAGATGTTCGTCTTGGAAATGCTGTTCAGTGAGTACGTCAATGACCTGAAAAGGCGATTCTTTGGCAAGCGCCTGTTTCAGCGATTGAGGTAAAACTGATTTCATAGCGTTTCGATTTTTCCGGGAATGGTCGCGGGACTTCACAACTGAAGTTGCATATGAATGTGCTCGATTCCAGCCTCAATAAAGGGGTCGCCGTGAGTTTGAAATCCAAATCGCTCGTAGAAAGGGGCGGCGTGAACTTGTGAAGCGAGAATGACTTGGCGATCTCCGCGATCCCCGGCAGCCTTGATCAGGTCGCGGAGTACAGCGGATCCGATGCCGCGCGAACGATAATCTGGCAGTACAGCCATTCGGCCGATGTGGCCGTCTGGAAGCAAACGTCCAGTCCCCACGGCTTTGCCATCGATGTACGCGATAGCGTGAAGGCAATCTGGGTCTTGTCCGTCGATTTCGAGACTAGGGTCTACCCCTTGCTCTTTGACAAAGACATCGAAGCGTATGGAGAGAATCGCCTCTTGATGCCGCGAAAATCCAGTTAGTTCCACAGAAACCATTATCGTCGATTAACACTGTGTATAGAGCGCGTGTCGAAGGCGATATCCATATCCGATTCTGGTCGCCTCCCCCTATTTAGGCATACGTAATCGCGACCGCTTATTACGATTCACCTCGCATGGGAGAGGGTTATGGTTTACTCTTGTAAAAATAAATAGGGTAAACTCTCTATTAACAAAATTCAATTGTTTCGCTATATTTGTGCTTTAGGTTCGAATTGGAACACGAGTCTAAGTTAGGGGTTCAATATAGAAGCAAATATGGGCGTTCCTCCAGTATTGGCAGCGATTTTAATTTTGGCTTTGTGGGTTCCCGCGTTGAGAGCGGAAATGGAGCCCGACGAAGGGCCTCCGCTTGTATTTTCGCACCACCTCGTCCCTGAAGAGCTGAGGGGAGGAGAACGATATCAACTTGGCCCGATCGGGCATGTAGTGAATTTTGGATACGAGTTCGAGCTCTACAGCGATTTTGGAGAGTACCGTGTACGGGGAATCGATATGCTTGAAAAGCGGGTCAATGAAATTCACGCCCTCGAGAGGTTGGAGGAAATCAGTAAGACAGACGCGTTTGCTAAGTCCTTCTCGGAAGCGCTCAAAAACCCATTGGTTCGGACTTGGACAGTCGCCCGAAAACCGATATCGACAGTGGCGGGAATCCCAGGTGGAGTTGTTCGGTATATGCGGGGCAAATTTTATGAGGTTCAAAGGGGATCTCGAGTGGTCGCGTCTAAGGCGAACCCTCAGAACTTCAAAAATAGAGGGCCTAGAGCTACGGAAGATGGCGAATCGTCGGAGGGAACGGTTAGGAAAGTTGGAAGCGCTACCAAAAAATTGAGTCGTCGGCATTTGGGATTCGACCGAGCTAAGAGGGATTGGGCCAGGCGTTTAAAGGTGGATCCCTACACGACCAACGATAATCTCCAGTATGAGTTGGAGCGAATAGCTTGGGCCTCGAGCGTTGGGTCTTTCGCGGCAGAGTTTGCCATGCCAGCGAGCTCGGTTCTTTCGTATACTTTGCAGGCTCAGGAGATGGTTTGGAGCAAATCCGAGTTGGAGCTAGAGCGCTTAAACTCGATTGCTCTTAAGAATATGGGTATCGAGACGGACGTTATCATGATTTTCAACGATCTCGACCACTACACGCTCACAGAAAAGACGGAACTCGTTTTAACCTTAGAGGCGCTCGATGTGGAGGGAAGACTAGAGCTCGTCCGAATATTGTTGGAGGTTCAGAGTCGGGAGGAAGCGCTGCTCTTGGTAAAGATCGTATCGGTCTTTGGAAATTATAGTCAGTTGATAAGGCCCTTGCACAGGCTGGAGGTTAGACGGGGGCTGGCGGTTGCCGTGAGCGAAGAGGGATCTATCATTCTCCCATTGGCCTTGGACTATCTCCACTGGTCGCCCGATCTTACTGATTCGTTGCTCTCCGAAGAAATGGAAGGCGTTTCGAGGCAGCTTTGGATCAGTGGTACTGCCTCGTCCATCGCCAAACGGCAATTAGCCCTCAGAGATTGGGAACTGCAGGATCGGTGTTTTGAAAAGTTTTCGGAACTGATAGCAGCGAGATAGATCAAATTTGCTTTGGTTCGATCGCTAGATGCGACGGCCCGATTTCGATTGCCACCGAGGGTAAGCTATGTTTCAAAGCCGGTAATTAATTCGAAAATTTATGTTATCCCGCCGTAAATTCATCAAAGCCTCTGCTCTCGCTACGAGTGCCTTCGCCATAACCCCTTCATGGGCCAAAGCGGCTAACGGAGACATCCGGGTCGCCGTGGTTGGTCTTCGCGGAAGAGGAAAGAGCCTCATTGAGGACGTCTTCCGAACGGAAGGAGCCCGCCTAGTAGCCCTATGCGATGTAGACACGGAGGTGCTGGCGGAACGGGCTGCGGATGTAGACAAAGAGTATGGTGTCACCATCAGCCAAGAGACGGATTATCGGAAGCTTCTCGAGCGAAAGGACGTCGACGCAGTCGTTCTGACCACGCCTAATCATTGGCACGCTTTGCAGACCATTTGGGGCTGCCAAGCGGGTAAGGATGTTTACGTCGAAAAACCAGTTTGCCACAGTGTCTGGGAAGGACGCCAAATGGTCAAAGCTGCCGAACAATACGGCAGAATCGTCCAAGCTGGGTTCCAGAACCGCTCCGACGCTGGGTTGAACGAAGCATTTCCTTGGATTCATGCTGGCAATATTGGCGAAATCAAGATGGTGCGTGGATTGTGCTATCGGAAGCGCGAGAGCATCGGAAAGATTGATACTCCTTTAGTACCGCCGGAGTCGGTGGACTACGATATGTGGCTTGGGCCCGCCGAGCATCAGGATCTTTATCGCCCGAGATTCCACTATGATTGGCATTGGGATTTTAACACCGGCAATGGGGACTTGGGGAACCAAGGTCCGCACGAGCTTGATCTAATGCGGTGGATCCTTGGCGATCCGGATCATCCGTTGAAAGTCCAGTCCTTGGGAGGAAGATTCGGTTGGAACGATGCGGGAAACACTCCGAACATGGGCATCACAACTTTTGATTGGGGCGGCGTTCCCGCGATCTTCGAAGTTAGAAACCTCTGGGTGAAACCGGAATTGAATAGCGCCCCGAATTTCAAGGGAAGCCGAGTTGGAGTTATTGTCACTTGCGAGGGAGGCGAATTCCGCGGTGGACGCGGAGGCGGAATCGTTTACGACAATGATGGGAAGAAACTCAAAGCATTCAAAGGCGATGGCGGGTTCGATCATTTCCCAGCCTTCATCAGGGCGATCAATAGCCGTAGCGAGGCGGATGTGGCGTCCCATCTGGAAAGCGCTTACAAGTCGAGCTGCCTCGCTCATCTGGGGAATATTTCCTACTTGGAAGGTGCAGAAGAGAATGGCAAAGCGGCCGCGAAGTTTGCCGGTAGAGACTCATTGCTGGAAGAGGCCCACGACCGTTTTCATGCCCAGTTGGAAGAGTGGAGCGTGGACCAGTCTCGCGAACTTTGGAAAATAGGTAACGAGCTGAAGTTCGATGCCAGTTCCGAAAAGTTTGTCGGCGGTAAAGGTTATCTTCAGGCTAACAAGCTCCTAAAACGGAAGTATCGTCAGGATTACGAAGTGCCGGCGAAAGTTTAGAAAGCATCGCCCAATTCGGATTTTCAGCCGGGTTCCGAACTGTCGGACCCCGGCTTTTTATATGTGAAGGTTGCGAAAGTATCGGGAAAATCCGTTGCGCAATCCGGTAGATCGGAAATAGTAGGCCGAAATGTTTACAGGATTAGTCGAAGAAACCGGCGAAGTATTGAGTTTTCACGCGCAGCCTGAAAGCTGGAGGTTGAAGCTGAGAGGAAGACTGGTTTCTGAAGATGTACAGATTGGCGACAGCATAGCTGTCAACGGTTGCTGCTTGTCGGTTACGGAGACTAGTAAGCATACGCTTGTCTTCGATGTGCTGGAAGAGACGCGACTCGTTACGAATTTGAAAGATGTGGATTTGGGATCGAAAGTAAATCTCGAGCGAAGCCTGAGGCACGATGGAAGATTGGGTGGCCATTTCGTTACCGGTCACGTCGACTGTGTTGGCAAGATCAAGGAGATCAGGCACAAAGGGCGAGACGTGCTGTTGAGAATCGAGGTTCCTAAGCTGTTCAGGAAGTATCTGGTCTATAAAGGTTGTATCGCGGTTGATGGCATATCCCTCACCATCGCGGAAGTCTCTAGGCAAACAATAAGCATTTGGCTTATTCCTCACACTTTGGAAATGACGAATCTTGGAGATCGAGAAAAGGGTGAAGCCGTTAATCTGGAATTCGATTTACTAGCTAAATATGCAGAGAAAATCCTAATGGACCAAGATCGATCGAAATGAAACCGGAGCTAGAAGCGATAGTTGATGAACTGAAACGATTGCGGGAAGAGGGAGTATCCTACGTCAATGTATCCGATCAAACGCTACAGTCTTTAAGGAATGCCGCGGTTGAGGATAAAAGCAGGAAGGTAGATTTCCCGCCCGAAGCTGGTTCGTCGGTTGCCGTGGAAATACCGGATAAAATTCGCTCCGCTTCGCCAGAGGAATTTGATCGATTACTCAGAGGGGATGTGGATGAAAAGCCGAATGCATCGACATCGGGCAGATCATCATTGGGCACCCCGCCCGCGTTTTCCCTTCCTGAAGGGGACAAGGCTCAACGTTGGGAAGCTCTTAGGGAGATCGTTTTGAATTGCCCTGCTTGCCGGAAGCATACGCGGAAAGACTACAAGACCGTATTTGGCGTAGGCAATCTGGACGCGGACATATTCTTTTGCGGCGAGGCGCCGGGAGGAGATGAGGAGGAGCAAGGCGAACCATTCGTAGGTAAAGCGGGCCAATTGCTTAACAAGATGATCAAAGCGATGGGTTTGGAACGAGAGCAGGTCTACATCGGAAACATCATGAATTGGCGTCCGAGCCTTCCCACCCGGATTGGCAACAGACCACCGACGCGAGAAGAAATGAACTTCTGTCTCCCTTACCTGATCGGGCAAATAAAGATAGTAAAACCAAAATTGATCGTAGCTTTAGGGGCGACCGCTGCCAAAGGGCTACTGGGATTTGATTCGGTCAGAAGCTTGAGGGAAGTGAAAGGAGTTTGGCATGAATTCGCAAACACACCTTTAATTCCAACGTATCATCCATCGTATTTGCTTCGCAATGACAGCAAGCGTGACAAACGAGCAGCTTGGGAGGATCTCTTGAAGGTAATGGAGCGCTGCGAACTCCCGATCAGCGAAAAGCAGCGGCAGTATTTTACATGAGAAAGCCTGCTTAGTTCCGTTCTTGGTCTACCAGTTCGAAAATTCGCTGGTTAAGCGTGTTCAAAGGAACGGGCTTTGCCAGGACGAGATCCACGTGTTTTGGTGGGTTTTCCGAAGAGTCTACAATGTCGCCAAAGCCGGTTACCATAATGATCGGCGTATCAGGGCTTTGTGTCTTTATCTTTTTCGCGAGGGCGTCGCCAGTCATATTGGGCATGGCCCGGTCCGTGATGACGAGGTCGTAGGGTTTTGATCCGAAGGCGTTTAGGGCAGCTTCGGCGGACTCGAAATTGTCAACCTCGTGGCCGCCATTGCCTAACAATTCTGAGATGACTTCCAGAAGTACGTTTTCATCATCAATCAGCATTACACGCAGGGGTCGAGTACGCTTATCGGCAGGAGGAGTGGACGAAGCGGGTTTGGCAGCTTCTTTTGCTGGAAGCAGTATGATAACCTTGGAGCCAACTCCTTTATCGGATTCGATCTGGAATTGACCTCCATGGCGTTTGACAATATGGGATACAATCGAGAGCCCGAGTCCAGTCCCGGACTTTCCTTTGGTGGAGTAAAAGGGATTTTGGCACTTGAGTATTTCGCTTTCCGACATCCCTTTCCCAGTATCTGATATTTGTATGCGAATTTGGCCTTCATAGTCCTGGATAGAAACGTTTATCGATCCATCACTCTCAATTGCGTCTGCGGCATTCAGGACGATATTGGAAAGCGCCTGCCGGATTTCTGATTCATTCCCGTGGAGGTACTTATTTGTATCGATCTTGGTTACGAATGCGATATCCACGCCTCTCGCTTCCGCTTGGCTTTTCCATCGATGTTGGGTCAGGTCTTTGACCTGCTGGGCAAGTGAATGAGGGTCGATATCGACTGCCACTTCGATTTCGTGATTCTGGGAACTATAGAATTCTCTCAGTCGGTTAACGACGGCCGCCCCATCCTGAGCAGCTGCTTTGATTTTTTCCAGGAAAGATACCAGCTTCTGGTTATCCCGACCTTCTTCTGGCATTTTCAAGAGGAGTTCGGAGAAGCCGAGAATGGGAGCGAGCAGGTTGTTGAAGTCGTGGGCGATTCCGCTAGCCATCTGGCCAAGAGAGCGGAGGCTTTCCTGCTGCATAGCTATGCTTTGAGCTTCTCTTTCACGAGTTATGTTCTCCAGCACTAAGGCCGAGCCTCGCAGTGCGCCTTCGCTGTTACGCAAGGGGAGGACACGCGCTTTGACCCAGAAACCCTCGCTATTTTTCCGATACAGAAAGATTTCCTTTTCGCAAATCGAACTTCCCTCGATACAGGATGATACGTAGTCGGCGGTATCTTCATCTGTAGCCTCTCCTCGTAGATCGGAAAACGATTTGCGGATGAATTCTTGCTGAGAATAGCCTGTTTCGATTTCCCAGAGGAGATTGGAATCAATAAATGGAGAATTCTCTGAGGGATTGCCGAGGACAGCGATGGAATAGCCGGGCAAGGCGTTGTTCAGCTTGTCGATAATCCGTTTAGTTCCGATCTCGGAAAAAGTGATGTCGATACCTCTAAAGACGTGTCCGATTGAAGTGGGCCGGGCATGTAAAATAAAACTGCGCTCGAGTTTCCCCCCGAAGTTGAATCTTATTTGCAGGAAATCCTCCTCCTCCGATGGACCCTCATTTGAAAGGTATTCGGAAATTTGATCCAAATCGTCTGGGTGAACGATATCGGCAATATTTAACGACTGTAAATTGGATTCACCTAAACCGAAAAGCGAAGTGAAGACCGCATTGGCACTTTCCAAGCATCCTCTGCTTGAGCAACTGAATCTTAAAATTCGATCAGTTTCAGTCGCCTCAGCTTCCGATTTCGAACTCGGGGATTCTACCGCTTTCAGGACGATCCGCGTCTGTTCCGGGTGGACCCCTACGAAAAGTGGGATGCGTTTAAGGCGGATCTGTTTCGACGGACCTTTTTGCCGAACCGTTTTTATAGTCGCCTCTTCTTGGTTTTGGGGAAGATCCAAACGAGTAAACCAGGCCTTGAAGGTGGAGGGATCTTCAACGAGATCGAATATGCTTCTCTTTGGAAGGTCACCGTTCCGCTGATTCCAGATGGATCTCGATTCACCAGTAGCATCGAGGAAGCGACCAAATCCATCATGAAGCGTATAAGCAGCATTTTCGCTGGACAGGCTAAAGTCCCGGAAGAGATCCCAGTTCAGTAGGGGCAGGTCTAATTGCTTTCTGGGCGACGGGCTGATAGATGAGTCACCACCAGGCAGGAGCTCCGTGTCTGCAGTGTCTCGTGAGCGAGAGGATACGGGGAATTGATTGGCCTGAGAGTCGCTGCCGCTTGGGCGCGAACCGCCAGAAGCCTCTGGTTGTTTACAAT